>JAAUYD010009291.1_pt1 | contig 64366 bp, 54 predicted proteins | sample 7278101 | NCBI WGS metagenome assembly JAAUYD01 (sample SAMN14350128, study PRJNA611818) | marine sediment metagenome | isolation source: surface marine sediment (0.6m) | place: French Polynesia: Moorea | collected 2018-08
AGGAACACCAGCGCCGTCACCGTTGCGATGGCGAGGACCCCAGGGCTGATGAGTGAGCCCAAGTACGGAGCGAGGACTTCTTTGGCGAGGAACTCCATGCCTCGACTGTGACGTCAACCAGTTGCGTCACAGCGGACGCTTGGTTGTGTTCCGGTTGAGCCCTCGGTGGATCGACCGGAACGCGCGCGCCACACCGTCCCGAACGCGCGCTGAAGCGAACCGCTGTCGAGCGTCACGCACCGCCTACTCGGGGAGGCGGGTTCGACGCGTGCCGCGTCCCCTAGGGGATGCCTCATCGGACGCCCGCCGAGGTCGTGGCCAGCCCAGGTTGGTCGCGACATGTGCGCTGATGCCGGGAGGGCGGGGGCGCGGGAATCGCCGGGTACCGAGTGGGCGCCAGAGCGCACTGTGGTGGGCAGCGCAGCTGGCAACTTGCGCAACGCTATGGCGACCGTCTGCGCTTCACGCCGCCGTGCGGCCCGTAGATCACCAGGGAGCGGCGAAGGGTCTTCCGACAGAGTGTCGCCCCCGGAGCGGGCACTCTGTAGCGCCCCACACGTGCGCACAGTACCGCGCCCGCCAGGGACGGTCGTGTTACGCGTGGGCGTTCCCGTGCTGGTGTGCTGTGCCGCGCGCCGGCTACCGGGCGCGAGCAGGCGCTTCGTGCCGGAGTAGTGGCGGCGCCGTGCAGGCTCGATGTCGATCACAAGTGCCTCGCGCTGAGCGGCACGGACGGACGTCAGCAGGACGACCGGCCGTTCGGGTCTTGTGCGGCTGGCAGGCGCAGCAGAAAATGAGGAGTGAGGAGAGGGGGTTGAAATGGGAACCGAGACGCTGGACCGGCCGATGGCGCACGAGACCGACACACCATCGAGGCATGGTTCACGCGGCGTGTTGATCGTGCTGATCGCGGTCGTCGCGCTGGTGCTGGGTGGCCTGGCCGGCTGGATGCTGAGAGGTGACGACAGCGGTTCCGACGACGTGGTCGTCGTCAACGGTGCGGAGCTGACCGAGCGCCAAGAGGAAATGCTGCGGGTCGGCGATGAGTACTTCGCTGCCGAACGTGACGGCGATGGCAACAAGATGATCTCGTTGTTCGTGGAGCAGGGGCATGTGACTGCTCCCACGGGGTCGCTGGTGAAGACCGAGTTCCGGGTCGACGACGGCTCGTTGGAGGCGATGGTGAGCAGGGCCACCAACGTTGGCCTCGAGACCTACGAACCTGTGCTCGTCTTCGACCACACGATCATCTACGCGTCGAGCAGGCACGGCGGCGAAGTCGACGTGATGAAGTTCACACCGGGCGACGATGTGTTGATCATCAGCGTCGACGTGACCCGGTAAGCCGGGGTCGTCGTCGTCGCGCCGTTGGACCGGAGCCCGCCCGGGAGCGCAGCACCCGCCACCGGGGGCGCTCGGCAGCTACCCAAGTCGGGCGCTCGATATCGCGACGCCGCAGCACAGTCCGACCCGCTGAAGAACCGCCCTTCCGATCGCGGGCTGACGAGAGGTGGGCCGCTGCCAATCCCAGCGTTGGCAACCATGCGGGTACCCGATGTCGGCCCTTCGACCGCGCGCGGGAATCGCAAGCTCCCGCGCACGACAGGCGTCGGGATGAGGAACCACTACTGTGGTCGATGGATTTCGGCACCAATCCACGAACACTCGTTCGGGCACTGAATCGGCCGGCATTCGAGCGGGGTGCGAAGTTCGGGTCACCTCGCAGCTCTAGACGGGTCGCAGCGTCCGTGTCTCACATAGCTGGTACGGCGAGATTCTCGATGAGGGAGGGCTGTTCGTACACGGTTGACCCTGCCAGCAGATCGCAACCAGTAGCAGGCACTCTCGCCATGAGCGCGGTCTGTGACCGACGCTCATACGGGTGATCCGCCACAAGGGCTGACGTCTCGAGGACGCGTCCACGGGTTCCAGTCCCTCGACAACCCTCGGCACGACTTCGAACCTTGCACACACTGCTCCGGCGCTAGTGTTCGTTCGCCGGGTGTAGCGACCCTGTAGCGACCCTACGTCATCAATCTTCGCGACGGTAGACCAATCTCCCGGGTGAAATGCCAGGTAGATCTACACTTTGGGAGTCCGCCCCCAGGGATTCGAACCCTGAACCAATGGATTAAGAGTCCACTGCTCTGCCGTTGAGCTAGAGGCGGGTGCTGCGACCTCGGGCCGCTGCGGCTCAGGCAGTGTAGGGGGCGGCATCGCGCCCCCCAACTGCCTGGCCTGCGTGGGGTGACCGAGGGGACTTGAACCCCCGACCTCCAGGATCACAACCTGGCGCTACCACCAGCTGAGCTACGGCCACCATGGGAACTCTCAGTCTGCCAGGTTCGATGCCGAACGACACATCCCGTTCCGCGAGACTCACGCCCGTGAGCAGCGACCACCAGACCCAGTCGGTGACCGAGGCCGTCGATGCCTTCCTCGCCGAGCACGACCCCGCCGTGATGAGCGACGTGGAGTTCCGCGGCGCCCGCTACGACGCCGGTCTGGCGTGGGTCCACTTCCCGGTCGGCTTCGGCGGGCTCGGCGTCCGCCCCGACCTCAACCGACTGGTCCAGAAGCGGATGCGCGACGCAGGGGCCGCCCCCGCCGACCCGACGTCGTTCTTCATGGCGCTCGCGGGACCGACCATCGTCACCCACGGCAGCGACGAGCAGAAGCTGCGGTTCTTGCGGCCGATGTTCACCGGCGAGGAGAAGTGGTGCCAGCTGTTCTCCGAGCCCGGCGCAGGGTCCGACTTCGCCGGGCTCGCCACCAAGGCGGTCCGTGACGGCGACGAGTGGATCGTCAACGGCCAGAAGGTCTGGAACACACTGGCGCACCTCGCCGACTGGGGGATGCTGGTCACCCGCAGCAACCCCGACATCCCGAAGCACAAGGGGATGACGTACTTCGCGCTCGACATGAAGGCGCCGGGGGTCGAGGTGCGGCCGCTCCGCCAGATCACCGGCGAGGCCGAATTCAACGAGGTCTACATGACCGACGTCCGGGTGCCCGACGCGAACCGGATCGGCGCGGAGGGGGAGGGGTGGCGCGCCTCGCTGACCACGCTGATGAACGAACGCTCGGCGATCGGCACCGGCTCGGCGAGCGGCGCCAAGCCGCGCCGGGGTGGGGCCGCCAACGACGCGGTCGCCGTCTGGCGTGAGCTCGACGGGTCGGCGAAGACCGCGTCCCGCAAGGACGAGCTGATGCGGCTCTGGGTGCGCGGCGAAGTCGGCCGGCTCACCAACCTGCGCGCCGCCGAGGCCGCCAAGGCCGGCAACCCCGGACCGGAGATGTCGGTCGCCAAGCTCGAGTTCTCCGAGTTCAACAAGCGGCTCTACAGCTTCTGCATCGACCTGCTCGGTGCCGACGGCCTGGTCGGCTACGACTACACGTTCCGGCGCCCGACCGAGCTCGACGCCACCGGTGCGGGCAAGAGCCTGCAGTACGCGTTCCTCCGGGTGCGGGCGAACTCGATCGAGGGCGGCACGTCCGAGATCCTCCGCAACATCCTCGGCGAGCAGGTGCTCGGCCTGCCCGGCGAGCCACGGGTCGACAAGGAGCTGCCCTGGTCCGAGGTCCCGAGGAGCTGACGTGGACCGCTTCGAGGCATCGGCGCTGACCCACATGCTGGTCGTGAGTGACGTCGAGGCGAGCCGCGACTGGTACGTCGAGGTCCTCGACGCCTCGGTGTACGGCGAGTACGGCGGCAGCTCGGTCGTGCTCGACCTGCTCGGCAACTGGATCCTGCTGGTGACGGGCGGTGGTCCCGACGACGGGAAGCCGACCGTGACGCTCGAGGCGCCGACCGACGTCGATCGCATTTCGACGCAGCTCATCTTCCGCGTCAGCGACTGTCTCGGCCTCTACGAGCTGCTCCGCTCGCGAGGGGCGGAGTTCCTGGCGCCGCCGCACGTGCGACAGGGCGAGACGAGAGCCTTCTTCCGGGACCCGGACGGCCACCTGTTCGAGATCTCCGAGCTCACCTGAGTCGCAGGTGGCGAGGTCGGGTCCAACGACTCGCCGACCCCGACAGCATCTCATCATGACTGTCACACCCGCTCGTCATCATGGTCCCATGGCGTCGATCTCAGGGGAGCGGGCCGATCAGCTGGCCGAGCTGACCTGCGATCGGCGCGCGGCTCGCTACCTCGAGATCACGAGTTGGTTCGCGGCTGTCGAGGCCGGTGACTGGATGGGCAAGGGCTACCGGTCACCGTCGGCCTGGATGGCGGCGGCGACGGGTGAGCCCGTCGGCACATGCAAGCGGGTGCTGTTCCTCGGCGAGCGGCTGGCAAAGATGCCGCACGTCGCCGACCTGTTCCGACTGGGCCTCGTCTCCGAGGCCACGGTCGGTGCGGTGGCCGACGTGTGGCACGAGTCGATCGCTTCCGCGTTCGAGCGCGACGAGCTGCTGTTCGCCGACTGGGTTCGGCGTCGGCCGTACCGCGAAGCGAAGACCATGCTCGACGCATGGGCTGCGACCGAGCGGGCGAACGCGGTCGAGGAGCGCGAGCGCGACGGGTTCGAGCTGCGCCGGTTCTCGGTGACCAAGACCGATCGGGGCATGAGCCAGATCACCGGCGCGCTCGACAACGAAGGCACGGCAGTCGTGCGAGCCGCGCTGTCGATGCTGTCGGTGCCGGCCGAGGGCGACACCCGCACCCGGGGCCAGCGCAACGCCGATGCGCTGGTCACGATGGCGCGTTTCACGCTCAGCCACTTCGAGCAGCCCGTCGGCACGAGGAAGCGCCCACCGAAGGTCGACGTCACCATCCCGTACGAGACGCTGCTGACCCGCAACGGCATCAGCCTGCTCGACAGCCACGTCATCACTCCCGATGCGGCGCGACGGCTGGCGTGTGACGCAGGCGTCCACCGGATGATCACCCACGCCGGCTCAGCGGTCATCGACTACGGCCGTCAGACCCGCACCGTGCCCGATCCGCTCTGGCGACTGCTCGTCGACCGAGACGGTGGGTGCCGGTTCCCGGGCTGCGAGGTGCCCGCCGAGATGTGCGACGCCCACCACACGGTGCACTGGGCCGACGGCGGCGAGACCGACGCGTACACCCTGGCCCTGCTGTGCTGGTTCCACCACCACCTGGTGCACGAGCAGCACTGGAGACTCGAGCCCCTCGGGGCCGGGCACTTCCTGCTGCGATCACCCAACGGCGACCTCCACGAGCTCAGCCGCCCGCGCCTCGACATCCTCACCCGCCCCGACCAGCTGACGCTCGCCACGCCGTGAGCGGCGTCTCCCGCTCCTCGGCGGTCAGGGACCTTCGAGCGCGGCGAGCCGATCGCTCAGGTGCGCTCGCTCGACCTCGTTGGCGCACCGGTCGATGGCCTTGCGATACGACGCCACGGCGAGATCGAGATCGCCGGCCCGCTCTGCGAGGTCGGCGCGCACGGCATGCAGGCGGTGATTGCCGTCGAGGAGATCGTCGAGGCCCGCGAGCAGCACGAGCCCCGCCTCCACACCCTCGACCTCGGCCACGGCGACGGCGCGGTTCAGCCGCACGACGGCCGAGCCGGTGAGGGCTTCCAGGTCGGCGTAGTGGCCGGTGATCGCAGCCCAGTCCGTCGCGTCGGCGGTCGGTGCTTGCGCGTGCTCGGCGGCGATGAGCACCTGGAGGCGGAGCTCCTCCGCGTAGCCGTCGCTCGGCTGCAGGCCGGTGGCGACGTCGAGCGCGGCGCGGATCTCGTCCTGGTGCCACGACGAGCGATCCTGCTCGGCGAGGGTGACCAGGCGCCCGGCGTGCACGCGTGCGTCGCGTCGAGAGTGCTGGAGCAGCAGCAGGGCGAGCATGGCGCTCACCTGGGCGGCCTCGGGGACGAGCTCGTGCAGCAGAGCAGCGAGCCGCACGGCGTCGCCGGCCAAGTCGGCCCGCAACAGGTCGGGTCCGCTGCCCGGCGTGTAGCCCGCGGTGAAGGCCAGGTAGATGGTCCGGCAGACCTCGTCGAGGCGCGATCTGAGCTCGTCCTCGACCGGCGCGCCGAGCGGGATGCCGGCCAGCACGATCTTCTTCTTCGCCCGGGTCACGCGCGCTGCCATCGTTGCCGGTTCGACGAGGAACAGGCGAGCGATCTGCTCCGTCGGCGTGCCGATGACGAGGCGGAGGGCGAGCGCCGATTGCGACTCGCGAGACAGCGCCGGGTGGCAGCAGAGGAGGATCAGCTGCAGGCGATCGTCGGCCCAGCCCTCGCTCGCATCCTCCGGCTGCTCCCAACCTGCGCTGACCGCCAGCAGCGGCGCCTTGCGGCCGGCGACGGCCTCGGCGCGCAGCCGTCCGACGACGAGCCGGTGGGCGGTCGTGTACAGCCACGCGGCGGGGCTGGCCGGCAGACCCTCCGCCGGCCAGCGCTCCGCGGCGCGTGCGAACGCCTCGCCGAGGGCGTCCTCGGCCAGATCGAGACGCCGCGTCCGTGCGACGAGCAGTGACAGCAACCGCCCCCACTCGGCCCGGTAGACCCGCTCGACGGTCCGGTCAGGGTGCGTCGAGGACGGGTCGGATGTCGATGTCATAGGCGGGCAGGACCTTGCACAGGTCGATGACCGTGTCGAGGTCGGGAGCATCGAGCACGTAGTAGCCCCCGATGTGCTCTGCCGCCTCGGCGAACGGACCGTCGGTGATCGTCATGTCACCGCCGCGGGTGCGCAGGGTCGTGGCCGTCGAGCCGTCCGCCAGCGCCTCGGCGCTCGTGATCTCGACGCCGGGCCGGGCGGCGCACGCCTCGTCGAACGCGACGTGCTGGGCCATGCCGGCCTCCTGCTCCTCCGGGGTCAGCTCGTCCCACGGCGGCATCTCGCCGTAGCCGGCGAGCAGAACGAAGTACTTCATGTGAACTCCTCGGTGTGATGGCCGGCGACGGTCGCCGACACCACCATGACGCGCGAGACGACCCCGAATCGACATCGGCCTCGAAGAATCCTCCAGCGCCGCTCCCGGATCGTCCGCTCGGCACGAACTGCGTAAGTTGGCGCGATGCCAACCCGCATCGTCGCCGATGTCCTGATCCCCGGCCGGGGCGCACCGGTCGAGCAGGGAACGGTCGTGTCCGACCAGGGCGAGATCGTCTATGCCGGGCCGACCGCCGGTGCGCCTCCGGCGAAGCCCGACGAGGACGTGCACGAGGTGCCGGCCGCCATGCCGGGCATGTGGGACTGCCACACGCACCTGATCGGCATGCCGACGCCGAACATCGAGACGCTCGCCACCCTGGATCCGGTCACCGGCGCCGCGCGAGCCGTCGACGATGCCGGCAAGGTGCTCGACGCCGGCATCACCAGCGTCCGCGACGTCGGCGGCCCGGGCATCCGCCTGGCGCCCGCCGTCGAGGAGGGCCGCATGCGTGGCCCGCGCATCCACGCCGCCGGCCGGGTGCTGTCGACCACCGGTGGGCACGGCGACCTCCATTCGTTCCCACTCGACTTCGTCCACGAGCTCGGCTGCAACGGCGGGTTCAGCATCCTCTGCGACGGCGTCCCCGAGGTGCTCAAGGCCGTGCGGACCAACCTGCGCACCAACGCCAAGCTGATCAAGATCTGCGCCTCGGGCGGCGTGATGTCAGAGGTCGACCACCCGATCCACCAGCAGTTCTCCGACGAGGAGCTGTCTGCCATCGTCGGCGAGGCGGCGAGGGCCGAGCGGATCGTCGCCGCCCACTGCCACGGCAAGCCCGGGATCATGGCCGCGCTGCGAGCGGGTTGTCACACGATCGAGCACGGCAGCTTCCTCGACGAGGAGGCCGCCGACCTCATGGTCGAGACCGGCGCGATGTACGTGCCGACACGGTTCGTCGTCGACGAGCTGCTGCACCAGGTCGACGCGCTGCCGCGCTACGCGTACGAGAAGGGCCAGATGGTGGCCGGGGCCCACGAGCAGGCGATGAAGATCGCCATCGCGAAGGGCGTGCGCATCGCGACGGGCTGCGACATCTTCGTCTCCGGTCAGATGTACGGCGAGAACAGCCGCGAGGTGCTGGCGCTGATCAACGCCGGCATGACCGACCTCGAGGCGATCGAGGCGGCGACGGCCAACGGACCCGAGACGCTCGGCCCGCAGGCGCCGCGCACCGGCCAGCTGATCGAGGGCTACGACGCCGACGTGATCGCGTTCGACTCGAACCCGCTCGACGACCGCTCGGTGTGGGGCGACCCGGTCCGCGTCACCCACGTCTGGCAGCGCGGCAACCGGGTGAAGTAGGTCACGCGAGCCGGGCGCCGTCGGTCACGGCGTCTCGCGGATGATCATCCGCCCGCGTTCGTCGACGTCCTTCCACTCGTCCTGGAAGTCGTCGTTGTTCCAGCGGCCGAGGCCCGGGTAGAACACGCGGCGGCCGCCGTGGCCCTCGATCCGCTCGCCGTTCCAGCGCGGGTCGGCAGGCTCGTCGACACGCTGGTAGCGGGTGTCCGACGAGAGCCGGCACCGCCCCGTGGGCGACTGGTTGTCGAGCGCACCGTGCAGCGTGCTCATGCCGAAGCACAGCACGTCGCCGGGTTCGAAGTCGATGGTGAGCCAGCGGTCGCCGTACCGCTCCTGCACGACGACGGGGTCGTCGTCGAGCCACTGGAGGCCGTCGCGGTCGGCGTCGGCATCGAGGTAGCCGTCGAGCTGGTCGGAACGGTGGCTGCCCTCGAGGACGATGAGCGCGCCGTCCTCACGGGCGACGTGGCCGAGCGGGATCCAGCTCGAGAAGATCCGCTCCATCGGCGTGCCACGGTTCATGTACGGGCCGTCGCAGTGGAAGCCGCAGCCCTCCCCGGGTCGGGCGAACCGTGGCCAGCGGAAGTCGAACGAGCGGACCGGGCCGTCGAGCAGTGCCGCGTGGACCGCCAGCAGGTCGGGGTGATCGGTCACCGACCGGTACCAGTACCCGTTCCGGACGCTCTCGGAGAAGGCGCGGACGTTGGCGGTGTCCACGCCGAGCCGGTCGCCGGCGATGGCGTCCTCGATCGGGAAACGGTCGTCGACCTCGCCGAGCACGGCGTACTTCAGCAACACTTCGCGGCGCGCTTCCAGGACCGTCTCGGCCGGCAGCAACCCGCGGAAGAAGAGGTGGCCGCGCTCGTCCATCGCCGCTCGCAGCCCTGCCGGGTCATCGAGCAGGTCGTTGGCGGGCTCGAGCTCGCCGAATCGATCAGGCGAGGTGTCGAGCGGATGGCCGTTGGCGGTCAGCGTCATGAGTGATCAGCCCCAGCCCGGATTCTCGCCGCCGCGGTACCGGGCGACCGACAGCGGCGTCGACCACTGCCGCCGGCGCGACGTGCTCGCCGATGCGATCACGAGTCCCAGCCCGCCGAGTGCGAAGATCGCCGCCGACCCGAGCACCACGGGCAGCGTGCGGAGCGCGAGCCGCGGGACGACCTGCGTCCACGTGCTGTTGTCGATGGCGCTCATGAGATGGACCGGGAGCAGGTAGCCGAACACGAGGATCGACACGGCGAGGGCCAAGCCGAACTCGCCGAGCCCGCGGAGGACGTCGCGCCGCTCGGGCCGTGTGACGACGGCGAGCAGCAGCGTGACGGCGGCGAGCCCGGCGGAGATCATCATGATCCACGTCAGCGCGGTGCTGGTGGTGCGCAGCGTGCCGATCGGGTTGATCGGCATCGTGACGGTCTGCACGTCGGCGGCGCGCTGGTCGCGCACGATGTCGACCATCTGTGCGCCGGTGAGCCTGATCGGATCGTCGTCGCGGTTGCCGATGACCCGGTCGTGGGCCTCTTCGATGATCGGGCCCATCATCGCCGCGCCGGCCCGCGTGCTGAGGATCTCGGTCTCGAGGAAGGTCCCGAGGTCGGACGCCGACCGTTCGACGACCGGCGCGCTCGCCCCGGTGACGACCGTGTTGATGTCCTGGCGGATGTCGGGATCCTCGAGGATCGCAGCAGCGGTGTCGCGCGAGGAATCGGGGGTGAACACGATCCGCTGCATCCACCACGCGCCGGCACTCACGCTGAGCGCGACGGCTGCCACGAGGAACAGCACGCCCGCGAGACTTCGTTCCATCGGCGGAGAGTCTGGCAAACCCGGTCGCTATCGTGCGAGTGTGAGCGAGATCCAGCCGGTCACCGACTTCCCGTCCCGGCCGAGGTTGCTCGCCCGGGGCATCACGCGGCGGTGCGCGTGGTGCGGCGATCGCAAGGCCTACTTCGTCGGGTGGTTCCGGCGTCAGGATCGGTGCCGGCGGTGCGGCCACGCGTACCGCCGGGGCGACGAGGCCTTCGAACTCGGCGCGATCACGGCCAACATCATCCTGACGTTCGGCACCATCCTGCTGACGATCCTGGTGATGGTGGCGGTCACGGCTCCCGACGTGCCCGTGCTCGGCACGGTGATCGTCACGGCCGGCGTGGCCCTGATCGGGCCGGCGCTGTTCTACCCGATCTCGTTCACGCTCTGGCAGGCCGTCGATCTGTGGATGCGCCGTCCCACGCCGGCCGAGCTGGCCGGCGAGACCGACGCCACGCTCTGAGGGCCGGGCTCCGAAGGCTCGGGGGCGCGCGGCGGGGTCGGCCGGCCGGTCGATCGAACGGTCGTTCCCGACGATGCTTGCCGAACGGTTGTTCGACAACTACAGTGATGTCATTCGCCGAACACCGTCACACCCCTTCCGTACGGTGCTCATCAGTCATCACCAGACGGATCGGGCTCGTGCCCCCGAACGAAGCAGGAAGTAGGAGAACAACATGAGCAACGACCGTGACAAGGCGCTCGACATGGCGCTGTCGCAGATCGACAAGCAGTTCGGCAAGGGGTCGATCATGCGGATGGGTGAGAAGGGCACCATGGCCGTCGAGTCGGTGTCCACCGGCGCTCTGTCGCTCGACCTCGCGCTGGGCATCGGCGGGCTGCCCCGGGGGCGCGTGACCGAGATCTACGGTCCCGAGTCGTCCGGCAAGTCGACGCTGGCGATGCACGTCGTGGCCGAGGCCCAGCGCAACGGCGGCGTGTGCGCGTACATCGACGCCGAGCACGCGATGGACCCGGTGTACGCCAAGGCGATCGGCGTCGACATCGACCAGCTGCTCATCTCCCAGCCCGACACGGGCGAGCAGGCGCTCGAGATCGCTGACATGCTGGTCCGGTCGGGTGCGATCGACGTGGTCGTGGTCGACTCGGTCGCCGCCCTGACGCCGCGCGCCGAGATCGAGGGCGAGATGGGCGACACCCACGTCGGGCTGCAGGCCCGGCTGATGAGCCAGGCGCTCCGCAAGCTCACCGGCAACCTCAGCAAGACCAAGACGATCGCCGTCTTCATCAACCAGCTGCGCGAGAAGATCGGTGTGATGTTCGGGTCGCCCGAGACCACCCCCGGCGGCCGGGCGCTGAAGTTCTACTCCTCGGTCCGCCTCGACATCCGCCGCATCGAGTCGTTGAAGGACGGCGCCGAGGTGGTCGGCAACCGCACCCGGGTCAAGGTCGTGAAGAACAAGGTGTCGCCGCCGTTCAAGCAGGCCGAGTTCGACATCATGTACGGCAAGGGCATCAGCCGCGAGGGCGCGCTGCTCGACATGGCGGTCGACCTCGGCATCGTCACCAAGTCGGGCGCCTGGTTCACGTACGAGGGCGAGCAGCTCGGTCAGGGCCGCGAGAACGCGAAGACGTTCCTCATCGAGAATCCCGAGGTGATGGTCGAGATCAGCGACAGAGTCATGATCGCCGCCGGTCTCAAGCCCGACCCCAACGCCACCGACCCCGACGCCGCCGGCGAGGCGTTCACCGACGCCGACGACGAGCCGATCACGCTCGACTGATCAGGGCCGCTCGTGACGGTCCCCCAGCGCATCTCCATGGTCACGCTCGGCGTGGCCGACGTCGCCCGGGCGACCACGTTCTACGAGTCGCTCGGCTGGCGCTCGTCGTCGAGCTCGAACGACCAGGTCGCCTTCTTCCGGATGCAGGGGAGCGTTCTGGGGTTGCACGGCCGCGAACCGCTCGCGGACGACGCCGCCGTCGACGCTGACGGGTCGGGTTTCCGAGCGGTGACCTTGGCGCTCAATTGCGACAGTCCCGCCGAGGTCGACGCGGTGTTCGACGAGTGGGTTGCGGCCGGTGCGACCGCAGTGAAGGAGCCACAGCCCGTGTTCTGGGGTGGCTACTCCTCGTACGTCGCCGACCCCGACGGCCATCTCTGGGAGATCGCCCACAACCCGTACTCGCCCAACGACGATTCGGGCCGGATGACCCTGCAGGGCTGAGAGCGCGCGTCTGGTCGACTCCCCATGGTCGCTGCCCGCCCTTCAGGGAGTCAGCGGGTCGGCGACGTCGATCGGGTCGTCGGCCATGTTCAGATGGAGTCGGTCGCCCGTGTACGCATGTGCGCGGGCGACGTCCTCGTCGAGCTCGACACCGAGCCCGGGCTCGTTCGACGGGACCACCCGGCCGTCCTCCCACCGCAGCGGCGTTCGCAGCAGGTCGGCGTGGAAGCCGGTGAGGTCGCGGATCACCTCGAGGATCAGGAAGTTCGGCGAGCACGTGGCGAGCTGGATGTTCGCAGCCAAGCCGATCGGGCCGTTGTAGCAGTGCGGCGCGATCTGGGCGCCGAACGCCTCCGCCAGCGCTGCGATCTTCTTGCCCTCCAGCAACCCGCCCGCTCGCGCCAGGTTGAGCTGGATGATCGACGCCGCCTTCGCCTCGAGCACACGGGCGAACTCGGACGTCGACGTGAGTCGTTCGCCGGTCGCGATCGGGATGCTGGTCTGGTGCGCCACCTTGGCCATCGAGGCGACATCGTCGGGCGGCACGGGTTCCTCGAACCACAGCGGGTCGAACGGTTCCAGCCGTCGTGCGAGTCGGAGCGCGCCCGATGACGTGAACTGGCCGTGCGTGCCGAACAGGATGTCGGCACGATCGCCGACCGCATCGCGGATCAGGCGCACGAATCGCTCGGACAGGTCGAGCCGCTCGAGCGACGGCTGATGGCCGCCCATCGCCGTGTACGGGCCGGCCGGGTCGAGCTTGACGGCGGTGAACCCGCGCTCGACCTCCTCGAGTGCGCGACGTGCGCCGAGCTCGGGGTCGACGTAGACGTCGGTCTCGTCGTCCGGCTCGGGGTACAGGTAGGTGTACGAGCGCAACGACTCATGGACCCGACCTCCGAGGAGCTCGTAGACGGGCTTCCCCGCCGCCTTGCCGACGATGTCCCAGCAGGCCATCTCGAGCCCACTCGTCGCGCCGGAGAGCGTGACGTCGGGTCGTTGCGTGAAGCCTCGGCCGTACGCCCGCCGCCAGAACCGTTCGATGTGGTGGGGGTCGTGGCCGATCAGGAACTGGTCGGCGAGGTCGGTGATGCCGGACGCGACCACGTTCGGCCGGAACGTCGCGCCATACGCCTCGCCGTACCCGACGACGCCATCGTCGGTCGTGAGCTTGACGACGACGAAGTACGTCCCGCCGAACGCCGGCGGCGGGTTCTCGACGACGAACGTCTCGACATCGGCGATGCGCATCAGCGGAGTCTCACAGGTGGGTCAGGCGTCGTCGAAGACGATCACGTTGCGCAGGGCCGTGCCCTTCCGGACCTCGTCCATCGCCTCGTTGATCTGCTCGAGCGGGAACGTCCGGCTCACGAGGTCGTCGAGCTCGAGCTCGCCGTCGAGGTATCGGGTGACGAGCGCCGGGATGTCCCGCGCGATCACCGACGTGCCCATCTTCGAGCCGAGGATGCGCTGGTTCTCGCCGGCCAGGCTGCCGGGGTCGAACTGGCCGGTGACGCCCGTCGGCGGCATGCCGACGATCACGATCGCCGACATCGCACCGGCCAGGACCGGCGCGCTGGCGAGTGCGGTCGGCGCACCGGTGGCCACGAACACGTAGTCGGCGAGGAGCCCGCCCGTGAGCTCGGTCACGAGCGCCTGCAGGTCGGCCGGCGAGACCGCGTGCGTGGCGCCGAGATGGATGGCGAGGTCGTGCTTCGATTCCTGCGGATCGACGGCGATGATCGGCGAGGCGCCTGCCAGCGCCGCCCCCTGCACGACGTTGAGGCCGACGCCGCCGCAACCGAGCACGACGACCGAGCTGCCCGGCTCGACCTTGGCCGTGTTCAGGACGGCGCCGACGCCGGTGATCACACCGCACGCCAGCAACGACGCCGACGTCATCGGGATCTCGTCGTCGAACGGCACGACCTGCGAGGCGTCGACGACGACCTGCTCGGCGAACGCTGCGGTGCGGAGCCCCTGGCCGACCTCCCGGCCGTCGGCGTCGGTCAGTGGGCTCGCTCGGTCGAGGGATGCCGTGCAGGCGATCTCGGCGCCTCGCTGGCAGCGGTGGCATTCGCCGCACGAACGGATCAAGGTGACGACCACCCGCTGGCCGACCGCGAACCCGACGTCGGCACCGACCTCGACGATCGTCCCGGCCGCCTCGTGGCCCCACACCGCCGGGAGCTCGCCGCCCCACTCGCCGTCTGCGTACGAGACGTCGCTGTGGCAGACGGCGACGGCGGCCAGTGCGACGCGCACCTCACCGGGGCCCGCATCGGCCAGGGTGAGCGGCTCGATCGTCAGCCGCTCACCGAACGCCCGGCTCACCGCAGCTCGCACGGTGACCGGCACGGGTCAGAGTCCCGGCTTCCAGACCATCAGCACCATGCCGACGACGAGGCCGAGGTGGGTCACCCCCGTGCCGGCCGCCAGCTTGGCGGCGGCGGACTCGCTGGCATCGGTGATCGACGGGCGGATCAGGAACCAGCTGACGGCGATCAACACGACCCAGTTGACGATCGACAGGGCCAGCCACGTCTGGGAGAGCTCGTAGGCGCCCTCGGACATGCCGGCGAGGCCCATGCCGAGCACCCAGAGCAGCACGAGCGCCGGGAAGGTCATCCGCATGTGCATCGCGGCCATCGTCTGGGTCTCGCCGGCCTTGCGGAGCCCGGGATAGAGGAAGAGCGGCCCGAATGCGACGATCGCGCTCAGGATGTGGAGCGTCGCCATGATGCGGTAGCCGGTGCTGTCGAGGAGGATGCCGATCACGGCGGGCACGCTAGCGGGGGCGTGCCCGCCGCGTCAGAACGTCAGCGCATCAGAGCTGATCGAGCGCGTCGATCAGGGCGTTCTCGACGACCTCGGTCAGCGCCGGATGGATCCAGAACTGGCCACGGGCCACCTCGGCCGCCGGCTGGTCGAACTGCATCGCCTGGATCATGGGCTGGATCAGCGTCGCGGCCTGCGGGCCGATGATGTGTGCACCCACGATGAGCCCGCTGTCGCGGTCGACGAGCACCTTGGCGAACGACGTCTCGTCGACCAGCGCCCAGCCGTACGCCGTGCCCGCGTAATCGCGACGTCCGACGACGACGTCGATGCCTGCGTCACGTGCCTCGCGTTCGGTCATGCCCACGGCGGCGACTTGCGGGTTGCTGAAGACCGCGGCCGGCACCGCCTTGTAGTCGATCGCCCGGAGGTCGTCGGGGTGGGCCATGTTCCAGAAGGCCACCGCCGCTTCGGCGTTCGCGACGTGCTTGAGCTGGAACTCGTTGGCGATGTCGCCGATCGCCCAGACACCCTCGGCCGACGTGCGCATGTGCTCGTCGACGACGACCGTGCCGTGGTGGTGGCAGTCGAGGCCACCCTCCTCGACATCGAGCAGGTCGCTGTTCGGCTCGCGGCCGGTGGCGACGAGCAGCTCGTCGACCTCGACCTCGTCGCCGGCACAGTGGATGACGATGGCCTTGCCCCGCCGCTCGACCTTGGTGGGCAAGTGCTCGAGGTGCACGTCGACCCGCTCGCCGAAGACCTCGGTGAACCGTTGCGCGACCTCGTGATCCTGGACCCGCAGCAGGACGTCGGAGCGATTGAACAGCGTGACCTGCGAGCCGAGCCCGCTGAACACGTGGCCCATCTCGACTGCGATGTAGCCCCCGCCGATGATGCCCAGGCGCTTGGGCAGCTTCTCGAGCCGCATGATCGAGTCGGACGTGTGGAAGCCGGTCTCGACCAGGCCGGGGATCGGTGGGATGACGGGCCGCGACCCTGCCGCGACCAGCACGTTCGGGGCCGTGATCCGCTCACCCTCGACGTCGAGCACACGATCGCCGACGAAGCGCGCGGTGCCCTCGATCAGGGTGACGTTGGGCGACCCGTTGGCCCGGTACTCACGGCCTCCCTCGGCGATCGGGTCGATGCGTCCGAACACGCGGTCGCGAATCGCCGCCCAATCGGCCCCGTGGAACCGCACGTCGACGCCCAGGCGCTCGCTGTGGTTGGCCTCGACGGCGATGTCGGCCGGCTTCACGAACATCTTCGACGGGATGCAGCCGACGTTGAGGCAGGTGCCGCCGAACGTCCCCCGCTCAACGATCGCGATGTCCCAGTCGGCCAGGAAGTCGGGAATCGCGTTGCCCGAGCCGCTCCCGACGATGATCAGGTCGTACTGGCTGGGTTCGGCGCGAGCGGACACGGCTCAGATGAACCCGTGCCGGACCCCGGATGTTCCCGGCGATCAGTCGGCGGGCAGCGTCACGACGACGCCGCGGTCGCCGTACGGGATGCGGTTGCGCTTGACGATGCCGCCCACGGTGCCGAGGAATTTGGTGATCTTGGTCATGAACCCGTACTTGGCCTTGATCTTCGCGGTGATGTCGGCGAGCTCGTCGCCGGTGACGAGCTCGGCGGTGGCCTCGATCGCGTCGGTGCCGTCCTTGACGTTCCCGCGGGCGTCCGACGGCTGCACCGTGACCTTCGCGGTGTGTGCGAGACGCTTCGCCTTGCCCGAACCCGAGCTGGTGTAGAAGCCGACCTTGCCGTCACCCAGGTCGGCCACCCACACCGGGGTCGGCACCGGCGTGCCGTTCTTCCGGTAGGTCGTCAACAGCATGTACTTCTCGTCCTGCAGCGCCATGGCACGACAGTACCAGCGGCCCGCCGGGCGGCCTCCCGATAGCCTCACCGGTCATGGGGGAGCCCCGCAGCTACATCCTGCGCACCTACGGGTGCCAGATGAACGAGCACGACTCCGAGCGCATCGCCGGGCTGCTCGAGGCCGACGGCATGGTCCGCGCCGAGTCCGAGGACGATGCCGACGTCGTCGTCCTCAACACCTGCTGCATCCGCGAGAACGCCGACAACAAGCTCTACGGCAACCTCGGGCACCTCAAGCCCTGGAAGGAGGCCCGCGAAGGCCGCCAGATCGTCGTCTCGGGCTGCCTCGCCCAGAAGGACCGCGAGTTGGTCGCGACGAAGGCCCGCCACGTCGACGTGGTGATGGGCACGCACAACGTGCATCGCGCCGCCGAGCTGCTCGATGCAGCGGCCGCGACCGACGGGCCACTCGTCGAGATCCTCGAAGCGGCCGTCGTCGACGATCACGCCATGTTCCCGTCGGCGCTGCCCGTTCGCCGCGAGACGAGCTACAACGCCTGGGTCACCATCCAGATCGGCTGCGACAACAACTGTGCCTTCTGCATCGTGCCGGCGGTGCGCGGCGAGGAGATGAGCCGGCCGTACGCCGACGTCATCGCCGAGGTCGAACGGCTCGCCGAGGACGGGGTCACCGAGGTCACCCTGCTCGGCCAGAACGTCAACTCGTACGGGCGCGATCTCCAGCTCGCGGCGCGGCGGGCCGGCGACGACTCGGCCCGACTGCGTCCGCTGTTCGCCGATCTGCTGCGCGACGTCGGGTCGGTCGAGGGCATCCGACGCGTTCGCTACACCAGTCCCCATCCCAAGGACATGCGACCCGAGACGTTCGCCGCCATGGCCGACACGCCTGCCGTGTGCGAGCACCTGCACTACCCGCTGCAGTCGGGGAGCGACCGGGTCCTCGCCCTGATGCACCGCGGCTACACCGGCGAGCGGTATCTCGACAAGCTCGCCCAAGCGCGCCGTACCGTGCCCGATCTCGCCGTCTCGACCGACATCATCGTGGGCTTCCCGGGTGAGACCGAGGCCGACTTCGAGCGCACGCTCGAGGTCGCGGCGGCGGCGGAGTACGACTACGCCTACACCTTCATCTTCTCGCCCCGGCCCGGCACCGAGGCCGCCGAGATGGAGGCCGACTTCGTCGATCCGGCGGTCGCCGGCGAGCGGTTCCAGCGGCTCCGCGTGGTCATCGAGCACGCTGCCCTGCAGCGACACGAGGCGCGGGTCGGCCGTGTCGAGGAGGTCCTCGTCGAGGGCCCGTCGAAGCGCAAGCCCGACGTCGTGTCAGGGCGCACCCGGCAGAACAAGCTGGTCCACTTCGCGCCGCCGTCGCCGATCCGCACGGGCAGCTATGCGACCGTCGAGATCACTCGCGCCGCGCCGCACCACCTCGAGGGCCGGCTCGTCGAGCTGACGAGCGAGCCGACGCACAAGCTGCGCATCCCCGTCGCCGCACTGTGAGCCGACCTCCGGCCCGGGTCGCCGTCGTCGGGCCGACGGCTTCGGGGAAGTCCTCCGTCGCCATGGCGGCTGCCGCCGAGCTCGGCGATGTCGAGCTGATCTCGGTCGACTCGATGCAGGTCTACCGCGGCATGGACATCGGCACCGCCAAGCCATCGGCGGCCGAGCGGGCCCGCGTGCCCCACCACCTAGTCGACCTGGTCGACCCGGCACACGACTTCACCGTCGCCGAGTTCCAGCGCGCCTACCGAGACGTGGTCGCAGACCTGGCCCGGCGTCACCGTCGAGCGATCCTCGTCGGCGGGACCGGCCTCTACCACCGCGCCGCGATCGACGACTTCGAGATGCCGGGCGAGTGGCCGGCGATCAGGGCCCGGCTCGAGGCCGAGGCCGCCGAGGGTGGGCCCGAGGCGCTGCACGCCCGGCTCGCCGACACCGACCCCGACGCCGCGGCGAAGATGGAACCGACGAACGTCCGGCGGATCGTGCGCGCACTCGAGGTGTGCGAAGGCAGCGGCCGCAGGTTCAGCTCGTACGGGCCGGGGCTCGACGCGTATCCCGGGACCGACGTCGTCCAGGTCGGGTTGCGGTGGGATCGTGCAGTGCTCGCCACACGCATCGAGAGGCGCGTGGCGCTCATGATGGAAGCCGGCCTGCTCGACGAGGTCCGCGGCCTGCTGGCCGCCGGTTGGTCGCGCACCGCGTCCCAAGCGCTCGGCTACAAGGAGCTCGCGGCCCACCTCGATGGCACGTGCACGCTCGACGCCGCCGTCGAGCGGATCATCGTACGAACCCGACAGTTCTCGGTGCGTCAACTGCGATGGTTCGGCCGCGACCCGCGCATACGCTGGGTGGACGTGGAGGACGAACCGGTGGCCGAGGCACTGCCGGCCGTCCTGGCCGCGTTCGATTCATGACGTCCCTCACCCTCACCAAGCACCACGGACTGGGCAACGACTTCCTCGTGGTGTTCCACCCCGGCATCGACGACCTCCCCGACCTGGCCCGGCGGCTCTGCGACCGGCGGCGCGGCATCGGTGCCGACGGGCTGCTGATCGCCGAGTCGCCGCCCGCCGACGATCAGCGCACGACGCAGTACGGCGCGACGATGATCCTCTACAACGCCGACGGGAGCCGGGCCGAGATGAGCGGCAACGGGATCCGCTGCTTCGTCCAGGCGCTGTCGATGCGCCACGACGGCGACCTGAGCGACGTGTCGATCCACACCGATGCCGGCATGCGCATCGTGTCGGTGGCGGCGACCGACCGCTCCGACACGATCAGGGCGAGCGTCGACATGGGCGAGATCACGCGTCTCGACGAGCCCGACGGCTGGGCGGCGTTGGGGTGTCATCCCGACCGCCCGGTCGCCCACCTCAGCCTCGGCAACCCGCATGGCGTCGTCGGGGTCGACGACGTCGACGTGGTCGACCTGGCCGAACTGGGTGCGAAGGTGCCCGACATCAACCTCGAGATCGTGGCTCCCGGCGAGCACCAGGACGAGATCCGCATGCGCGTCCACGAGCGCGGCGCTGGGATCACAGAGGCATGCGGCACCGGCGCATGCGCTTCCGCCCACGCGGCCGCAGCGTGGGGCCTCGCCACCCCCGTCGGCGGGAAACTGACGGTGCACATGGACGGCGGCAGTGCGACAGTGGAGCTCGACGCGCCCGAACCCGGCCGCGTCACGTTGACCGGCCCGGCGACCTACGTCGGCACGATCGAGGTGAACGCGTGAACACCCCGTACCAAGAGGCTCTCGGCGCCACACTCATCGACCGGACGGTGCGCGAGAAGATCGTGCTCGTCGCGGTGGCGCTGCCGGGCGACACCGAGGAGTCGGTCGACGCCAGCCTCGACGAGCTCGAGCTGCTGGTCGACACCGCCGGTGCCGACGTCGCCGCGCGCGTCGTGCAACGGCGGGACTCGCCCGACCACACCTGGTACATCGGCAAGGGCAAGGCCGAGGAGCTGAAAGGCATCTGCCTGGCGGTCGACGCCGACACGGTGGTCTTCGACAACGAGCTCGCGCCGGCGCAGCAGTTCAACCTCGAGAAGCTCCTCGGCCGCACCGCGATCGACCGCACGGCCGTGATCCTCGACATCTTCGGGCAGAACGCCCACACGCTCGAGGGCAAGGCCCAGGTCGAGCTGGCGCTGTTGCGTTACCGGCTCCCGCGGCTCCGCCGCGGGAAGGGCGCCAAGCTCTCGCAGCAGCGCGGCGGCGTCGGGGCGAGGTTCGGCGGCGGCGAGACGAAGATGGAGGTCGATCGCCGGCGGATCATGCGCCGGATCACCAAGCTCGAGTCCGACCTGAAATCGCTGGCCGCCACCAGGAACCTCCAACGCAAGAGCCGCCGACGCAGCGGCCTCGCCAGCGTGGCGATCGTCGGGTACACCAACGCCGGCAAGTCGACGCTGTTGAACCAGCTGACCGACGCCGGGGTGCTGACCGAGGACCGGCTGTTCGCCACGCTCGACCCGACCACCCGGCGGCTCGCCCTGCCCGGCGGCGAGCCGGTGCTCCTCACCGACACGGTCGGCTTCGTGCGCAGCCTGCCGCACGGCCTCGTCGAGGCCTTCAAGGGCACCCTCGAGGTGGCCGCACTGGCCGACTACCTCGTCCACGTCGTCGATGCGACGTCGAGCGATCCCGACGGCCAGATCGCCGCCGTCCGCGAGGTGCTGGCCGAGATCGACGCCGACGGGGTTCCCGAGCTGATCGTGTTCAACAAGGCCGACCTCGCGCCCGGCGACGCCAAGCAGCTGGCCGGTGACCACGAGGGGTCGGTGGCGGTGAGCGCGGTCACCGGCGAGGGCATCGAGCTGTTCCTGCGAACGCTCGGCGATCGGTTGCGGGCGCTGACTTCGATCGTCGAGCTGGCGATCCCGTACGACCGTGGTGACGTGTTGGCGTCGGTGCACCGCGAGGGCGAGGTCGTCTCGACGACCGAGTCGCCCGACGGCATGCGCATCCGGGCTCGGCTGTCGGAGGCGTCGGTGGGTCGGCTCGCCGAGTTCGTCACCGACGGGCTCACCTGGACGGCGAACGACGAACGCTGAGGCGCGGGTCCGTATCATCGGCAGTCGCATGTCCGAGCCGTTCGTCCCGCCGCCCTATCCCTACGAGCGCATCGACCGGTTCAAGCCGCTGGCCGAGCACTTCGAGGGTGGACTCGTCGACTTCTCGATCGGCACACCGTTCGATCCGCCGCCACCCGCGGTCTCGGCGGTGCTGGCGTCGTCGGGGGCCGAGCGCAGCTACCCGCCGAGCATCGGTACCGGCGAGCTACGGGGCGCAGCCCAACGGTGGATGCAACGGCGACTCGGCGTCGACGTCGACGCCACCCAGGTCGCGGCGTGCATCGGGACGAAGGAGTTCGTGGGCACCTTGCCCCAGTGGATGCAACTTCGCAGCCCCGAGCTTGACACGGTGCTGTTCCCGTCCATCGCGTACCCGACCTACGAGATGGGCGCCACGCTCGCCGGCTGCCGGGCCGTACCCGTGCCGATGTCGCCCACCGGCGGGCTGCAGCTCGACAGGATCGATCCTGCCGACGCTGCGCGGGCACTGCTGCTCTGGGTCAACAGCCCGGCCAACCCGAGCGGCGTGCTCGACGACCTCGCCGCAGCGGCGCAGTGGGGGCGCGACCACGGCGTGCCGGTGTTCAGCGACGAGTGCTACGTCGAGTTCACGTGGGCCGACCGCGGCCGCACGATCCTCGAGCACGGCACCGAGGGCGTGGTCGCCGTCCACTCGCTCTCGAAACGATCGAACCTCGCCGGCGCGCGGCTCGGGTTCTACGCCGGCGACGCCGAACTGGTCGAGTACCTGCGCGAGGTGCGCAAGCACGTGGGGATGATGGTCCCGGGCCCAGTGCAGGCGGCCGGCGTGGTGGCGCTCGACGACGACGCCCACGTCGACGAGCAGCGCGAGCGGTACCGTCGCCGCCTCGAGCGGATGGCCGGCCTCTTTCGCGCCTGGTCCGGCGCCGACGTGGCGATGCCCGCCGGCGGGTTCTACCTCTGGTTCCACGTCGGTGACGCCTGGGCGTTCACCGAGCGGCTGGCCCGCGAAGCGGGCGCCCTCGTCAGCCCGGGCGACTTCTACGGCGAAGCGGGTTGTGAGTACGTCCGGGTCGCCGTGGTACAACCTGACGAGCGGATCGATCTCGTTGCCCGCCGGCTCGGGGTCGACGGCTGAGACGTCGCTACCGGCGGAAACGAGGATCGATGGTTACGAAGTCCAGAGGGCGTGGGACGGCGGCGGCGATCGGCTTGCTCCTGCTGTTCGCCGGCCTGATCGGCGGCGCCGTGCTCTTCGTCCTGTCGGTGCGCCGGCCGACCCAGGCGGTCGATGGGTTCGCAAGGGCGGCGGTCGGCTGCACGACGACGCTCGACTTCTCGGAATCGGGGACGTTCTACGTGTACCGGGAGGTCGACGGCATCGTCGACCTGCCCGACGGCAGTTGCGATCCGACGGCGACCCAGGGTCGCGAGTTCGGGTTCGAGATCAGCGGCCCGTCCGGCGCGATCGACACGTCGACCGACGACTCGATCTCGTACGAGACCGACGACTTCATCGGCACCTCGGTCGCCCGCATCGAGATCGACGAGCCAGGTGAGTACGAGATCGACGTCGTCGGTGACGACGTCTTGAACGTGGCCGCCGTGGGGCGCGACCCCGACGACGGCGTCGACGAGCTGCGGCGGGGTGCGATCATCGTGGCCGCGGTCGGCGTCCTGCTCGGCCTGCTGCTGCTGGTCGTCGCCGGCCGCCGCTCGAAGAAGGCGGCCGAGGTCGCGATCCCGGACGGGCCGGGGTGGGGGACACCCGCACGCGACGGCGAGAGCGCATGGCCGCCCCGGCCACCGTCGGTGCCGCAGGTGCCGGTCAGCCCGCATCAACCCGATCACCGCGCCGAGGTCGAGCCACCTCCGCCGCCGTTGCCGTCGCGCGAGCCGGCGTCGCCCGCGGCCTGGGCGCCGCCGCCGATGGGCTCTGAGCCGAGCGACGCGGGGCTGCCGGACCCGCCGCCGTCGTCGGCCTCGCCGGTGCCGATGCCGGAGCCGACGCTCCCGGCGTCGCTCGGACGGCCGTCGGGCGTGTCACCCGACGCGCCGCCACCCGACGGTGACGACGAGGTCAGAGACGGCGCATGACGGTGACGACGCGGCCGTAGACCGACACCTCGTCGGCCGAGAACTCCATCGGCTCCATCGTGGAGTTGGCCGGCACCAACGTGACGCGGTCGCCGTCGGCGCGGTAGGTCTTGACCGTCGCCTCGTCGCCCGGGATGCCGGCGACGACGACATCGCCCGGTGCCGCCGTGGTCTGCTGAGCGGCGATCACGAAGTCGCCGTCGAGGATGCCGAGCTCGATCATCGAGTCGCCGCGCACGCGCAGCATGAACAGGTCACCTTCGCCGGTGAAGTCGCTGGGCACGGGGAAGAGCTCTTCGACGTTCTCTTGCGCGAGGACGTCGGTACCGGCCGCGACGTCGCCGACCAGCGGGACGTGGCGCACGGGCCGCCGCTCCATCACCGCGCCGGAGTTCTCGTCCCAACGGACCTCGATGGCCCGCGGCTTGGTGGGGTCGCGTCGGAGGTAGCCGAGGCGGGTGAGCGTGTTGAGGTGGCTGTGCACCGTGGAGGGGGAGGTGAGGCCCACGGCTTCACCGATCTCGCGGACCGACGGGGGGAAGCCCCGGTCTCGCATCTGCGACTCGATGAACTCGAGGATCTCGCGTTGGCGGGCGCTGATCTGTTTGGCAGCCATGGCCACATCGTACGGGTGTTCGGTGGGCGAGTCAAACATCTGTTCGCGAACGATTGTTCGATTCCGGGGTTGACGGCGAACAGTCGTTCGGGTACAAATGTTCCTCCGTACATTTGTTCGATGACGTGTTGGTCGGTCGGGAGCGGCCGCAGCCCGTCTGATCGGTTGGGAGATCGAATGAGCGCCATGACCGCTACCACCACCTTGACCAGGCCGAACGTTGCCGGCCGGGCGGTGGCCGCGTCGTCCCCCATGCACCGCCGAGCCGTGTCCGACGCCGTCTACCGGCGGCGTCGCACGGTCGTCGGCGGTGCGCTGGCCGTGATCGCGGCACTCGCAGTCACGGTCGGCCACGATGTGCTGGCCGGCTCCGGCGGCGTCCCTGCCTCCGCCGCCGTGAGCCAGCCCGCACACGTGCGCCGCCACGTCACCGCGCTGCCCGGCGACACGTTGTGGTCGATCGCCGCCGTGCACCGCGGCGACGTGCCGATCGGCCGCTACGTCGACACGCTGGTCGACCTCAACGGTGGCGCGTCGATCATGGCCGGGCAGCGCGTCGTCCTGCCCTGAGCCGCTCCACCGGCGGTCGGTAGCCTTGGGGGCGTGCACTGCCCGTCCTGCCGCGCCGACGACACCAAGGTCGTCGACTCGCGCCTCGCGCACGACGGCAACGCGGTGCGCCGGCGCCGCCAGTGCCTGGCATGCGCCTACCGCTTCACCACCTTCGAGCGGGCCGAGGAGACGCCGCTGACCGTCGTCAAGTCGTCGGGTGTGGCCGAACCGTTCGACCGCGACAAGATCATCCACGGCGTGGCATCGGCCTGCAAGGGACGGGCGGTCGCCGACGAGGCGATCGAGCAGCTCGCGACGTCGGTGGAGGACGAGCTCCGCCTCGTCGGCGGCGAGATCACGTCGTCGCGGATCGGTCTGGCCGTGCTCGACCGGCTGCGCCTGCTCGACGAGGTCGCCTACCTGCGCTTCGCGTCGGTGTACAAGAACTTCGACGCGGCAGCCGACTTCCAGAGCGAGCTCGAGCTGCTCAGCAAGCTGGGCGGCGAGTCGCCCGGCGGCTAGGTGTTCGCGGACCGCACCCAGCGGGTGAAGACGAATCCGTCGTCGTCGGCCAGCAGGTGGGCGAGGTCGTAGCCGCGAATCCGCTCGGGCGCACCCACCGTCAACCGGGGACCGGCGCCCCCGGCGAGCCGCGGCGAGATGGTCAGATCGATCTCGTCGATCAGATCGTCGGCCAGCAGTGCGCCGTTGAGCGTCGGACCTCCCTCGGCCTGCACGTAGCGCGTGCCGGCGTCGATCTCGACGACACGGCCCACCGCCTCGGTCAGGTCGACCAGGTCGTCGCCGGCGCGGAGGACCTCGACCGACCCGTCGATCGTCGCCGAGTGCGGCGCGATCAGGAAGCCGGCGCCGGTCGTGAACAGCGGCGTCGACACGTCGACGCGGCCCGAGTTCGTCACGACGCCGATTCGCTGGCCGGCCTTCTCGGGTGGCCCGTACCCCTCGCCGCGCAGCGTGCCGGCCCCGACGATGATCACGTCGGCGAGTTGGCGCAGCGTGTGCAGCACGGCCATGTCGTTGTCGTTGCCGAGCGCGCCGGACGTGCCGTCGACGGCCACCGAGCCGTCCAGGCTCGCCACCATGCACACGCCGATCCACGGGCGCCCGGGCAGCGGCCGGCGGGTCACGTCGTACGCCTCGCGCACGGTGGTGGCGGCGGTCGGCGACGGGTGCAGGCGACGCAGCGCGGGTGTCATGGGGCGATCATGGCAGCTGGGGCGGTGGCTGTGGGTAAGCGCCCGCCTGTCCACAAACGGGCCCACAGGAAAAGACCGGAATTCACATCGTTGTCCCCTTCCGTTCCACAAGGCGTCATCCGTAGGGTGGGCCCTCGTGCCGGAGGTGGCGCGACACACGGACGATCTGGTGGAAGGAAATCGGGAGTTGGCTGCGTTGGGGGCAAAGCCGATTGCTGACCGCATGGAGTCGACGGGCTCTGAACCTGTGTGTCGTGCCTCCCGGGCACGGTCGCCCCGAACGGCCGGACGGGCCCATCGCGGCTGGTCAGGGGATTGTTTGTGGTGATCGCCGAGCGATCATTGACACGGCCGTAACTACAGTGGTGTAATACGTCCCCCCACGACACAACTTCTTGTGCCGACCGCGCGGGAAGGTCCGGGAATCAACCACATCTTGTGTCTCTCACTCCGGAAGGAACTCCCATGTCTCTGGCGCCCGATCGTCTCTCCGCCACCGGCCGGCTCGGCTTCCGCCGGCTGTTCACGTCGCCGGGCGTCGATCCGTACGACGAGGTGGTGTGGGAGCGACGCGACGCCCGGATCACCAACTGGAAGGACGGGTCGGTCGCCTTCGAGCAGCTCGACGTCGAGTTCCCGGTGACTTGGTCGGTCAACGCCACCAACATCGTCACCCAGAAGTACTTCCGGGGCACGCTCGGCACGCCCGAGCGTGAGACCTCGCTGCGCCAGGTCATCGATCGTGTCGTCGACACCATCACGCAGTGGGGCCGCGAGGGCGACTACTTCGCCGACCGGGACGAGGAACAGGCGTTCAGCGACGAACTGAAGTACATCCTGGTCACGCAGCGGGCGGCGTTCAACAGCCCGGTGTGGTTCAACATCGGCGTCAAGGGCGTGCCGCAGCAAGCGAGCGCCTGCTTCATCCTGTCGGTCGACGACAAGATGAGCTCGATCCTCAACTGGTACCGCGAGGAGGGCGTGATCTTCAAGGGCGGGTCCGGCTCGGGCGTGAACCTGTCGAAGATCCGCTCCAGCATCGAGCCGCTCGAGGGTGGCGGCACCGCGTCGGGGCCCGTCAGCTTCATGCGTGGCGCCGACGCGTCGGCCGGCACCATCAAGTCGGGCGGCAAGACCCGCCGCGCGGCCAAGATGGTCATCCTCGACGTCGAGCACCCCGACGTCGAAGAGTTCGTCTGGTGCAAGGTCAAAGAGGAGCGCAAGGCGCGCGTGCTGCGTGACGCCGGCTTCGACATGGACCTCGACGGCGTCGACTCGTTCTCGATCCAGTACCAGAACGCCAACAACTCGGTGCGGGTCACCGACGAGTTCATGCAGGCCGTCGTCGACGACGCCGACTGGGGCCTCAAGGCGGTCACCACCGGCGAGGTCATCAAGACGGTGCGGGCCCGCGACCTGTGGCACCAGATCGCCCAGGCCGCGTGGGAGTGCGCCGACCCCGGGCTGCAGTTCGACACGACGATCAACCGTTGGCACACGGCCCACAACACCGGCCGCATCAACGGCTCGAACCCCTGCTCGGAGTACATGCACCTCGACAACTCGGCGTGCAACCTGGCCTCGATCAACCTGCTCAAGTACCTCGGCGACGACGACACGTTCGACGTCGACGCCTACATGCACACGATCGAGCTGGTGTTCACCGCGCAGGAGATCCTCGTCGGCCGGGCCGACTACCCGACCGAGCCGATCGGCGAGACGAGCCGCCAGTTCCGCCAGCTCGGCCTGGGGTACGCCAACCTCGGCGCGCTGCTGATGGCCCTCGGCCACGCTTACGACTCGGCCGAGGGTCGGGCCTGGGCGGCGGCGCTGACGTCGCTCATGACCGGCCATGCCTACGCCGTCAGCGCCAAGACCGCCGAGCGGCTCGAACCCTTCGGAGGCTTCGCCGACAACGCAGAGCACATGCTTCGGGTGCTCGAGATGCATCGCGACGCCGCCTACCGGATCGACAACGACGACGTGGTGCCCGACGACCTGCTGTCGGCCGGGCAGCGGGCCTGGGAGGTCGCGCTGCGCGACGGCCACGAGCACGGCGTGCGCAACAGCCAGGCCTCGGTGCTCGCGCCGACCGGCACGATCGGGCTGATGATGGACTGTGACACGACCGGCATCGAGCCCGACCTCGGCCTCGTGAAGATGAAGAAGCTGGTCGGCGGTGGCACGATGTCGATCGTCAACCAGACGATCCCGCGGGCGCTGCGGCGCCTCGGCTACGACGCCCAGCAGGTCGACGAGATCATCGCCCACATCGACGAGCACAAGTCGATCCTCGGCGCCCCGCACCTGGCGGCCGAGCACGTGCCGGTGTTCGCCTGCTCGATGGGCGACAACACCATCCACTACGAGGGTCACGTCCGGATGATGGGCGCGGTGCAGCCGTTCCTGTCCGGCGCGATCTCCAAGACGGTCAACATGCCCGAGGAGGCATCGGTCGACGACGTCGCCGCGCTCCACCAGCTGAGCTGGGAGCTGGGGCTCAAGGCGGTGGCGATCTACCGCGACAACTGCAAGGTCGCCCAGCCGCTCTCGACCGCCAAGAAGGACGACGAGTCCGGCGACGACGAGGCCGATGCCGCGGCCGGCGCGGCGGCGGCGACCGAGATCGTCGAGAAGGTGATCGAGAAGGTCGTCCACAAGCCGATCCGCCAGAAGCTGCCGCGGACCCGCACGTCGCGGACCTTCGAGTTCCGGGTGGCCGACTGCAAGGGCTTCGCCACGATCGGTGAGTACGAGAACGGCATGCCGGGCGAGATCTTCCTGACGGTCTCCAAGCAGGGTTCGACGCTCAGCGGCATCATGGATGCGTTCGCCAAGTCGATCAGCTACGGCCTCCAGTACGGCGTGCCCCTGCGGGGCTACGTCGAGGCGTTCGTCAACATGAAGTTCGAGCCGGCCGGCATGACCGACGATCCCGACGTGCGCTTCGCGGCATCGCTGATGGACTACCTGTTCCGCCGCCTGGCGCTCGAATACTTGAGCTACGACGAGCGTGCCGAGCTCGGCATCTTCACGATCGCCGAGCGCACGCAGCCGACGCTGCCGGGTGTCGAGGAGATGGTGATCGAGACGTCGACCGGCAGCGAGATCGCCGCCGACCCGAAGAGCGTGCCGTCGGTCGACGAGCTGATGACGGGCCTCGAGTCCGGCGCGGTCGAGCCGACGGTCGAGGACAACACGCCCGCTCGCGGCATCACGGGCTCGGAGACGCCCGAGCCGGCGGCCGCCAAGCCGATCGACGCCCCGATGTGCATGCAGTGCGGCATCCACATGGTCCGCGCCGGCAGCTGCCACGCCTGCCCCAGCTGCGGCAGCACCAGCGGCTGCTCCTGATCGTGCTCCGCCGACCGGCCAAGCCGGCTCGGCTGCGCCTTCGAGCTCGTCGTCGCCGCAACGGCGCCGCGCGCCGCCGCTTCGACGCTCACCCGCCGGAGTGACGCGGGGGATCGCCGACCGGCTCGGGCCCTGCCAGGTCAGCAGACGTCGCGGGCTGCGGTCGCCGCGCGGCGGACGGCCAGGTTCGCGTCGAGCCAGTCGGTCGATCGTGCGTCACGGCAGATGATGCGGCGGGCTCGTTCCTGCTCGGTGGGGTCGAGTCGATCGAAGCCCGCCACCACGGCGGGAACGGCGTCGTCGGACAGGCCGAGGAGATAGTCGACGTCGAACTCGTCACTCCCGATCGTCTCGGTGAGGTTGTGCTCGGCGACGATCCGCTCGGGGTTCGCAACGTTCATGGCGAACACGCCGGCGAGGGCGGTCGTTGCGACCACGGGCAGTAGCCAGTCTCCCCGCGGACGCATGACGGCAGCCAGGCCGAGGAGCAGCGCCAGACCGAGCCACGCCGCGAAGACGGTGGTGTAGAGCCTCAGCATCGTGAGGCCGAAGACGTCGGCGTACAGGTCCAGCTTGACGATCGCCGCCGCGACCATCACCAGCGTGCATGCCGTCGCGATGACGGCGACGAGACGGAGCGCGCGGGCGACCGGTCCGACCGCTGTTCGGACGACGGGACGCAGCATCGACAGCCACAGGAACGTGATCGTCCCCACGGCGATCAGTTGGAAGAAGCCGCTGCGTGCGTACTCGGCGAACGTGAGGCCGGTCCGGTCCCGCACGTAGCTCGCGCCGAGCAGCACCGACGAACACTGCACGGCGACGTAGACCATGTACACGGCGACGACGGGCACGCTCGCCACGAGGACGTGCGGCGCGGCGGCCACGCGCCGCGCTGGGATGGCGGGCCGTCGCTCGGCCGCCGCAGCGGCGCCGGCGCCGGCCACCACCATCGACATCGCGGCCACCGCCGCGACGAATCGAGGGAGCGAGTCGTCGGCGAGACCGTCGACGTCCAGGTACGAGGCGAACAGTGCATCACCGCTCGCCAGCAGGATCATCACTGCGAGCGCGACGACCAACCCGATCACGGCCGGTCCGAGCGACTGGCGGATCCTGCTGCGCCAGTCGGCAGGGATCTCGGCTTCGACGCCGAGTGCCGCCCGCCGCAGGGCATTGAGCGCGCCGGCGACCAGGCGCACGAGACGACGTCGATAGCCGGCGGCCGTATCGCCGAGGCCGCTCCCGTTGCGTGCCGACAGCGCCACGAGCACGAGCGCGACGGCCGCGATCACGTCCGGCACGGTCAGCCACGGGCTCGACCGGACGGCGAGCCACGGCACGAATGCGAGCACCCCGACGGCCATCAGCATGCGTCCGGGCCCGCGCAGGGTCGCAGCCCGCGTCAGGGCCGTCGCGACGACCAGGATGATCACGACCACTCCGAGGCTCGCCGTAGGGCGATCGAGCCCGATCAGGGCGGTCGCGAGGCCGGCCACGATCGTCGCTGCGGTCGCCCGCCGGACTCGCTCGCTGCGTGGTGCGGCGGGCGCCTCGGGTGCGTCGACGGTCGGTGCTGGCCAGGTGGTCGCGGGCATGGCCCGAGTCTGACACCGCGGAGCCGTCGTCGGGTCTCGGGCAGCTCGCTGGTCTCGTGGACCCCGAGGGCCCAGGCGTGCTCAGCCGAGCCGCGCCTCGCAACGGCCGTCGCGGATGGTGTCGACGAAGGTCAGGCCGCCGTCGATCTCCATCACGCCGCCGCCGCTCGCCCGGTCGTAGGGCTCCCAGCCGGGTGAGCCGGTGGTGGCGAACTCGACCCACGCCGCCTGGACGAGCTCGGACACGGTCTGATCGTCGCCCTCGAGCGACGGCTCGAGGATCGTCAGGCCCTCCGGGTGGCCGAACAGGTAGGCCAGTTCGGCCCCGTGCGTGGCGCCGAGGTCGAACGGTGTGCTTGGCGAGACGTACGAGAGGTAGTACACGTACGTGCCGGGTGCGGCGTCGGCGAACGCGATCGCCGAGCAGCCGAAGCTGAGATCGGTCGACAGCGCCCGGTACCGGGCGAGGTTGGTCTCGAACCCGTCCGGTGGGTAGAGCGCGACGATCGCCTCGGGATCGTCGACGAACCCGGCCGCGAGCTCGACGAGCTGGTCGTCGGTCGGTTCGTCGAGGCCGACCGTGAACAGCGTCGACTCGTCGGCGTTGAAGCCGGTCATGGTCGGGCGGTCGGGGAGCTCGCCGGCCCGCGCGAGCTCGAACGCGGTGCGGTCGAGGGTCGCCTTGTCGTTGATCAGCGTGGCGTTGAAGGGGATCGCCAGCAGATCCTCGGTCGGCAGGCCGCGCAGGCAGTCGAGGTCGGCACACGACACCGCAGCCAGCACCTCTGCCGTGGCGGCGTTCGCGTCGTCGAGCGACAGCAGCCGGTTGCACCCGCCGCCGCTCTGGATGATCGCCTGGTGGAAGATGCCGGGCTGCGGGGTGGCGAGGTGTGCGCAGACCGAGAAGCCGCCGGCGGACTCGCCGAAGATCGTGACCCGGCCGGGGTCGCCGCCGAACCCGGCGATGTTGTCCTGCACCCAGTCGAGCGCCTCGACCTGGTCGAGGAACCCCCAGTTGCCGTCGAGGAAGCCCAACGCGCCGAGCCGGTAGTTGACGTTGACCACGACCGTGCCGCGCGCCGCCAGCTGGTCGCCGATGTAGTACGGCTCGTGGGCCGAACCCGTGGTGAGACCGCCACCGTGGAACCACACCATCACCGGCAGGCCCTCGGCGCCGTCGGGCGCCCACACGCTGAGCGACAGGCAGTCGTCGTCCCAGTCGGGGGTGACGAGGAACTGGGCGGTGATGCCCTCCATGGTCTGCGGGCACGATGCCCCCGACTCGGAAGCGTCGAGCTCGTCGGGCCACGCCGAGCGGGTGACCGGTGGAGCGAACCGCAGGGGCCCGACCGGCGGTTCTGCGTACGGGATGTTCAGGAAGGCACGCACGCCGTCGACCGCCGACGTGGTGCCACGCACCGCACCCAGCTGCGTCGCCACCAGCAACGGGTCGGCGGGCAGGGTCGTGGTCGTCGTGGTGGGCGCCGGCACGGTGGTGGTCGGTGTCGGTTCTGACGTGGCGGTCGTGGTGGCGGCCGGCTCGGTCGCCGCCGTCGTCGGCTCGGTGGTCGCAGCCGTGGTCGTCGCGGTCCGGTCGTCGCTCGCGGTGTCGTCGTCCGAGCTGCACGCGGCAGCGAGGAGGACGGCGGCGGCGAGAACGGGCACGAGGCGCATCGGCCCATGTTGGCCGACGGCGATCGTGGGTGTGAATCCTGACGGTGTTTCCCGGCGTCCCGGTTGTGAGGGTGGGTGGTGCTCTGCGACGCTACGAGACATGACCCTCCGACAGGCGAACATCGACCGCATGCAGGACGGATTGTTCGACGTCCTCGTCGTCGGTGCCGGCATCAACGGCGCGGTCTCGGCCGCAGCGCTCGCCGGCCGGGGCGCGTCGGTCGCCCTCATCGACCGTGGCGACTTCGGTCACTTCACCAGCCAGGAGTCGTCCAACCTCGTGTGGGGCGGCTTCAAGTACCTCGAGAACTACGAGCTGCCGCTGGTGTTCGGGTTGTGTCGCTCGCGCAATCGGCTGATGAAGGCGTACCCCGACAACATCAAGGAGATCGGCTTCCTCGCCGCCCTCGACAAGACGGCGCCGTACCGGCCGTGGTTCGCCGCGCTCGGGGCCACCGGGTACTGGATGATCGGCCTGTTCGGCACGAAGCCGCCGAAGCTGTTCAACGCCGAGCGCATCAAGGCGCAGGAGCCGGCGATCGACACCGCGACGGTGCGTGGTGGCATCCAGTACCAGGACGCCTACCTGATCGACAACGACTCGCGCTTCGTGTTCTCGTTCGTTCGCTCGGCGATCGAGGCCGGGGCCGCGGTCTCGAACTACGTCGAGCTGGTCTCGGCCGAACGCGTCGACGGCAGATGGATCGCACGGCTCCGCGACGTCGACGGCGGCCGCGAGTTCACGACGTCGGCGCGCACCATCGTCAACGCGGCCGGGCCGTTCGTCGACGAGCTCAACGCCCAGTGGGACCTGCGCACCGACCACCGCATCGTCTACTCGAAGGGCATCCACCTGGTGGTGCCCCGCCTGACGACCAACACGCACGACCGGGTGCTGGCCTTCTTCGACGACACCCAGCGCCTGTTCTACGTGATCCCCATGGGCCGGCGCTCGGTCATCGGCACCACCGACACCCGGGTCGAGACGCCGTTCACCGCGGTCGACGACGACGACCGCACGTTCCTGCTCGAGCAGATCAACGCCCGCCTCGATCTCGACACGCCGCTCACCACCGGCGACATCATCGCCGAGCGGTCGGGGGTGCGTCCGCTCGTCGTGAAGAGCGACGGTGGCGACCAGCGCGACGTCGATTGGACCTCGCTCAGCCGCAAGCACGAGATCGAGCGCGACGACGACCGGGCGGTCGTCACGGTCTTCGGCGGCAAGCTGACCGACTGCCTCAACGTCGGCGAGGAGGTCGCGCACGAGATCGAGGAGCTCGGCGTGCCGCTCGAGAAGGACCTCGCCAACTGGTACGGCGAACCGGCGGCGGCCACCCGCAAGGAGTTCTATCGCCAGGCCAAGCTGATGAAGCTCGACTCGCTGCGCACCAAGCCCGACACCGAGCCGCTGACCGACCGGCTGTGGCGACGGTACGGGCGGCGGGCCTTCGACCTGCTCGAGGCGATCAGGGCCAACCCTGCGATGGGGGAGGACATCATGGGGTCGGCCGACTACCTCCGGGCCGAGCTCCACAACGCCGCCGAGCACGAGATGATCGTGACGCTCGACGACTTCATGCGGCGGCGCTCCAAGATCGACCTCGTCGTGCCCGACGAGGACATCCGCAACTCACCGGGCCTGCGCGAGGTCGCCGAGATCCTGTTCGGCGACGACGCCGACCGCCGACTCGACGAGTACTTCGACCGCCACGTCCCCGTCGGGTAGCTAACTCTCTCGGCTGTCGTGGAAGCGGGTGGGGGCGATCGGGGCCAGCCCGACGCCCTGCTCGGTGGTCAGTTCGGCCTGGACGTCGATGATGACGTGCGCCGAGGCGAGCGTGAAGATGCACATCTCGCCCTCGTCGAGCTCGACGAGCGCGAGGTTGGTGACGGTCTGGCCGGCGTCGTGGTTCAGGTTCGACGTCTGTGCCGACTCGCCCGTGTCGATGGCCTCGCAGGGCCCGACCGAGACGTAGCCCGGTGCGTCGGCGTCGGTGACGGTGATGCCGACCGCGGCGCCCGGTGCCTCGACGCCGAGATCCAGCCGGATGACCTGTCCGGCCTCGGGCCGATCCTCGCACCACTGTTCGGCGCACTCACGGGTGTCGAGGGCGCGTGTGGCCGGCCGGAGCGCCCAGCCGTAGCCCGCCTCGGCATCGAGCCGCCCGAGCTCGTCGACGATCACGTGTGACTGGGTGAGCGTGAAGACGCAGCTGCCGGCCGTGCCGCCCTCGATCAGGACGAGGTTCGCCCGCGGATCGGCATCGTTGACGTTGAGGTGCGAGAAGCCGGCGTCGGCGCCGACGCCGTCGCACTGTCCGGCCTGTGCGAAGCCCGGCCCGGCCGCCTCGACGATCGTCAGGTTGGCGATCCGGGAGCGGTCGTCGTCGACGGGCACCACGTGGCGGCCCCGTTCGGGCACCGGACCGTCGTTGCACTCCTGCAGCGGGTCACATGCCAGGTCCTCGCGGGTGTCGGTCAGCCGGGTCGGTGTGGTCGGGTCGAACCACAGCGGCTCGCCGTCGGCGCCGAGGTAGCCGACCACGTCGACGATGCTGTGCACGCTCGTCGATCGGTAGACGCAGAAGCGGCCCTCGTCCGTGATCGGGACCACCGCCATGGTGGCCACCGCATCGGTCGGCGCGAACGACAGCGCCGACGTGGTCCGGTCGGTCGGCTGCGGCCCACAGTCCTCGAGCGTCAGGAACCCGTACCAGTCGGCGTCGACGGCGGTCAGGTTGATCATCGCCGCGACGGCGCCGCTCGGTGGCTCGACGTCGACGGCCATCCGGGTCCGGGCGTCGGGCCGACCGGTGCGGTCACACTGTTCGTACTCGTCGCCGTCGTCGTCGATCATCGGCAGGCAGACGATCGACGGGTCGTTGGCGAGGTTGAACGCAGCGATCGCCCTGGCCTGCTCGACGGTGCCGCGGAACTCGAAGTGCGGCGGGTCGCGGAAGACGGAGTCGCGTTCGGTCGTGACCTGTTGGCAGCCCCGGCTCCATCCGTAGCCGCCCCAGTACAGGCCCCACTTCTCGGCGGTCTGGATGACCCAGCGCGGCAAGTCGGTCTGGATCGGGGTCTGGCACGCCGTCAGGCCGTCGACGCGGTCGTACCGGCGGATCGGGTTGGTGCCGGCGTTCATGTCGACGGCGAGTCCGTAGGCGTGCAGCGAGAGGTCGCTCGGGTCGCGTGTCGGGCAGTCCCACCCGCCGTTGCCGCTCGTGCACCGGAACGAGTAGCCGCTCGCGTCGCGGACGCGGTACCCCTTCGCATCGATCTCGTGGAGGAACCCCTCGAACAGCGCCTGCGCGGCGACGTGGGTCTCGAACGTGCCGGCCGGACGCCCGGCGACGGCTTCGGCGTTCTGGCCGATCCGTTGCGACTCCCAGTCGGCGAGCGCCGGCGACTCGTTGTAGCGATAGCCCGACCACTCCCAGCCGGGTCCGACGCCGGGTGCCGGAGGCGCACCCCAGCCCGTCTCCGACGGGTCGTTCCAGAACGCCAGCAGGCATCCGGCCACGTCACCGGAGTCGGCCTGTTCGACCGTGCACCGTGGTGGTGTCTCGGGGAGGAACCACGGCGTGTCGTCGAGCTCACGGGTGGCCGACACGTCGGCGGGCGCGTTGACGGCGATCACGCCGGTCGCCGCGATCACACCACCGAGCACCAGGTTTCGAAGCATCCGTTTCCTCGCCCCAACTCGTTCGTCACCGAATCGTAACGTAGACCGTCATGGAACCGTCATGTGAAGGACGTCCACCTACCTGTCGGCTCCCGGCCCGTCCGTCTTGAGTGCCGGATTCGTCAAGAACGCCCGCGCGGGCACCCCGTCTCCGCAGCACCCCGTCGCTAGGGTCGACCGGGTGATCGCCTGCGTGTACTGCGGTGGGGAGCACGAGCGCCCTGTGGACGTCCGCCGGTGCTGGTCCGAGCGTCACGGCGCCGAACAGCGCGCCGAACAGGGCGCCGAACAGGCAGCCCCGGTGGCCGAGGCGCCGTCCACCGTCTCCCTGGGCGAGGAGCCTGCCCCGGCGCACCGTCGCACAGCCGCGCCGCCGGCTCGAGCCGCTGCGTCGCTGCGCCGCGGTCCATCCGTGCTGGGCCGCAACGTGGTCGTCGCGCCGGGTGCCGCTGCCCCCGACGCGTGGGACGGCTGCGATCGGGTGACGATCGACGCCGCCACGCTCGCCGAGCCCACGCCGACGCTCGACGTGCTCCGTACTGCTGCCCACGCGGCGATGTCGCTCGTCATCGAGCTGGCGGTCGACATCGGCCGACCACCCGCCTCGACCGACACACGGCCGATCCACGAGGTCGGCGTGGGGTTCGCGTTCGACCTCGACGAGCTGCACCATCTCGTCTGGTCGAACTCGATCGACGCGCGTGGCCACGCGGCGTGGGCGCTCGTCGACCGCGCCGTCGCGCTCGGCGCCTCCGTCGACGTCGGTGACGGCCCCGGTGACGTCGTCGTCGACGGCGTCGGCCCGGTCTGGCTCGCCGGCGGGCCGTTGCGCCATCACCAGCCGATCGACGGTGTGCCCGTCGTGGCGGCGGTCCAGGTCGAGCACGGCCGGCTCGCGACGGCGCTCGACAACACCACCGGCTCGGCGCTCGCGGACGACCAGCTCGCTGCGGTCACGCACGCCGGGGCGGCCGCACGCATCATCGCACCGGCCGGGTCGGGCAAGACGCGGGTGCTCACCGAACGTGCGCGGCACCTCCTGACGGCGTGGCGTCTGCCCGCCGGCGCCGTCAGCCTGGTGGCGTTCAACAAACGCGCGCAGGAGGAGATGCGCGAGCGCACCGCCGACCTCCCCGGCCTGCAGGTCCGCACGCTCAACTCGATCGCGCTGGCCATCGTCAACGGCACGTCGCCGTTCGGCGAGCAGCCGCGCCGGTGGCGCACGATCGACGAGCCCGACGTGCGACGTGTGCTCCAGCGATTCGTCACCGTGCCACGCCGACGGAACGTCGATCCGATCGCCCCCTGGATCGACGCGCTGAGCCTCGTCAGGCTCGGCCTCGTCGACCCCGTCGAGGTCGAGGCCCGCTACGGCGGCGACGTCGACGGGCTGCCCGACGTGTACCCCCACTATCTCGACGCGCTCGAGCGCGAGGGCATGGTCGACTTCGACGGTCAGATCCACCGAGCCCTGCACGTGCTGCTCACCCAGCCGGCTGCACGCGCGGCGGCCCAGCGCGTCTGCCGCGTCCTGCTCGTCGACGAGTTCCAGGACCTGACACCGGCCCACCTGCTGATGATCCGGCTGCTGGCGGCGCCCGGCGGCGCGGTGTTCGGCGTCGGCGACGATGACCAGACGATCTACGGCTACAACGGCGCCGACCCCGGCTGGCTGATCGACTTCGATCGATGGTTCCCGGGCGCCGGCGACCACCCGCTCGAGGTCAACTACCGGTGCCCGTCCGGTGTCGTCGAGGTGGCCGACCGGCTACTGCGTCACAACCGCCGGCGGGTCGACAAGACCATTCGGGCCGCCTCGCCCCAGGCCGGCGGGTGGTCGGCCTCGTCGTCGGACGACCCGGTGGCGCAGTCGGTCGATGCCGTGGCCGGCGCGCTGGCGCGTGGTGCCCGTCCCGCCGACGTCGCCGTGCTGACCCGAGTGAACGCCACCATCGCACCGGTGCAGGTGGCGCTGAGCGTCGCCGGCGTTCCGATCGCCGGCGGCGTCGGCACCGAGTTCGTCGAACGAACGGCCATCCGCGCGGCGCTGGCGTGGGTGCGCCTCGCATCCGGCCGCCCCTTCGCGCCGGACGATCTGCGCGAGGCGCTGCGTCGTCCGTCGAGGTCGCTCCACCCCCGGATCGCCGATTGGGTCGGCGAGCAACGCGACACCGAGGCGCTGCTCCGGCTCGCCGACCGCCTGACCAACGAACGCGATGCCGACCGGGTGCGAGAGTTCGCCGGCGACATCGCCCGCCTCCAGGCCATGCTCACCGCCGGAGCCACCACCGCACGCCTGCTCGACGTGCTCGTCGACGAGGTCGGCCTCGGCGGCGCCGTCGCCACGCTCGATCACAGCCGCCGGGGGATGAACCGCTCGGCGCAGGGCGACGACCTCCTGGCACTGCGCCAGCTGGCACGGCAACACGACGGACGAACCGGCTTCGAACGCTGGTTGCGCGAGCACCTCTCGGTCGGCCGCGACCCGGCAGGCGTCTCGCTCGCCACGGTCCACCGCGTGAAGGGCCAGGAATGGCCGCACGTGGTGGTCCACCTCGCCGACCGCGAGCAGTACCCCCATCGGCTCTCCGACGACGTCGAGGAGGAACGACGGCTGTTCCACGTCGCGATCACACGTGCGTCCACGTCCGTGACCGTCGTGAGCGGCCACGAGCCGAGCCCGTTCGTCGCCGAGCTCGTCACCGAGCCGCCCGAGCACCCGCCCGAACCCGTGCGACCCGCACCGCCCCTCCGCGCCGCATCCGCGCGGCGCCAGGCAGCGGCGTCAGACCACCCGCTCCTCGACCGCGAGCGGGTGATGGCGGTGCCGGGGCTGGTGCTCGTCGATCAGGGTCAGGAGTGGCGGATCACCGAGCTCGAGCCCGAGGCCGCCGTGGCCGAGCACGGCGACGCGCAGCGACGGTTCGCGATCGGCGAGAAGGTCGTCACATCGGGCCGCCAGCGCGGCCGACTCGGCCCACGACCGGGGGAGGTCGACGAGGCGAGTGCGGTCGTGTTCGACCGGCTGCGGAGCTTCCGCGATCGCGCCCGCGACGGCAAGCCGGCCTACACGGTGTTCGACGACAAGACCCTCGCCGCCATCGCCACCGCGCTCCCGGCCGACCTCGACGAGCTGGCGAGGGTCAAGGGTGTCGGCCCCGCCAAGCTCGAGCAGTACGGCGACGACGTGCTCGCGCTGGTGGCGACTGCGATCCGAGCCTGACGATCTACACTGCCGGCGTGGCCGCCAGGAGTCGCACTGTTCCTGCGTGGCTCGCGTCCATGCTGGCGTGGCGATGGTTCCCGCACGCCGCGCTGTTCTCCCTGGCGCTCGTGCTCCGTGTCTGCTGGGTGCTGTGGGTCGAGCGAACGGGCTTCCCGTTCACCGACGCGCTCTTCTATCACGGCCACGGCGAGTCGATCAGCCGCGGCGACGGCTTCGAGGCACTCGGCGTCGAAGGCCCCTCGGCACGATGGCCTCCCGCCTACAGCGTGGTGCTCGGCGGTCTCTACTGGCTGTTCGGTGTCGATCCGCTCGTCGGCGAGCTCTTCAACGCACTCACCGGGGCGGTCACCGTCGTGCTCTTGATGCTGTTGGTCGAGCGCACGCTCGACCGACGCACCGCGATCGTCGCCGGCACCATCCTCACGGTGATGCCCGGTCCGATCCTCTGGACCGACGTGCTCGTCACCGAGACGCTCTTCACCGCGGTGTTCGTCGGGTTCTTCCTCGTGCTCGCGTTCGCCCGCCCCACGTGGGGCTGGATGGCGGCGATCGGTGCCGTCATGGGACTCGGTGCATTGGTCCGCGGCGAAGCGCTCACGTGGGGGCTGCTCCCGATCGTGTTGTTCTGGCGCGACTTCTCCCGCGTCGACCTGCTGAAACGGATCTCGGTCGTCGCCGCCGCGGCCGTGGTGGTGATGTCGCCGTGGACCATCCGCAACGCGATCGTGATGGACGCGTTCGTACCGGTGGCCACCAACGCGAGCCAGACGCTCTGGAGCGGTCACAACGATGCGGCGACCGGGGGCCAGGTCTACCCGCCGCCCGAGTACTTCGACCGGTTCGGTCCCGAGGCGCCCGAGTGGGAACTCGAGTCGGTCGCGGCGCTCCGCAACGACGCCTTCGAGTTCATGATCGAGAATCCGGTCCGCGAGCTCGAACTGATCCCGTTGAAGATCATCCACCTCAACCGCGGCGACTCGTACGCGCTCGATTGGGTCAACAACGACCCCGACGTCCCGCCGATCTCGGCGATCAACGTCGAGCGGATCGGGGTGATCGCCGATGCGGCGTACTTCGCGCTGCTCACCCTCACGCTGCTCGGGGTCGTCACCCTCGGGCGCCCGTTCTGGCGGCAACCGATCGGGCGTCTCGTCGCCACGTCGTTCCTGACGGCGCTGTTCCTCTACGGCTTCCTCTACTACGGCAACTACCGGTACCGGCTGCCGTACGAGCCCTTCATGATCGTCGTCGCATCATCCGTGCTGGTGGGCGTCTGGTCGAGGCGGCCGGGCGCCGACCCCGCCGCCGGCTCCTGACCGCACGCGAATCTCGGGTTTCCGCGGGCGCCGGGTGTCCTCGGGGCGGTACGGTCAACCCCATGGACGCCTCGATGCTCGCCAAGCCGGTGTGGCGGGGTGTGCTGCACAGCTGGGCGTTCGTGGCGGCGATCCCGGCGGGCGTCCTGCTCATCATCTTCGCCACGGGGGCGTCGGGGACGACCGCGGCGTCGATCTACATCGGCACGCTGCTCGCGGTGTTCGGCACGTCGGCCGCCTACCACCGGCTCGCTCGGTCCGAACGGACCCGCCGGGTGATGCAGCGGCTCGATCACTCGATGATCTACCTCCTGATCGCCGGCACCTACGTCCCGATCTGCCTGGTCGCCCTGCCGCTGGCCTGGGGCATCCCACTGCTGGCCGTGGTCGGCGGTCTCGGCGTGCTCGGCATGGTCATCAAGCTGGTCCACATCCAGCGACTGCAGTGGTTGGCCTACGCGCTCTACCCCATCACCGGATGGGCGGCGCTCGTCGCCACGCCGGTCCTGGCGTCGCATCTCAGCCCGCTCCAGCTCGCCCTGATCGTGGCCGGCGGAGTTGCCTACACGGTCGGGTTCCCCGTGCTCCTGCTGCGCCGACCCGACCCCTGGCCGAGGGTGTTCGGCTATCACGAGGTGTGGCACGGCTTCACCGTGCTGGCGGCGATGCTCCACTTCGGCGCCGTGGCGCTCGTCGTGGTGTGACGCTGTTCGACGTCTACGTCGTCGTCGACTGGAGCGCCAGCTCGAGACCGGTCACCGGTGAGAACTCGATCTGGATCGCCACGGCCCACCGTGAGAACGACGACGAGGCAGCAACCGACAATCCGCCGACGCGGGCCGTCGCCGAGCGCGGCGTTCGAGCGGTGCTCGACGAGCACGCAGGCAGCCGCGTCCTCCTGGCGATCGATGCGACGCTCGGGCTCCCCGCCGGGTCAGCGACCCTGCTGGGTTGGGACGGTCCGCCGTGGAGCGCGGCGTGGCGTGAGATCGCCGATCTCGTCACCGACGACGAACGCAACGGCAACAACAGGTTCGAGGTCGCGGCCCGGCTCAACCGTCGTGTCGTCGGCGAGGGCCCGTTCTGGGGATGCCCGCCGGCGCAGGCCGGTGAGTGCCTGAGCCCGACGAAGCCGGTGTCCTTCCCGGTTGCCGAGTTCCGGACGACCGAACGTGAGCTCCGCAGGTGCGGGTGGCACCCGAAGTCCGTCTGGCAGTTGCTGGGAGCCGGCAGCGTCGGTGGCCAGACCCTCACCGTGCTGCCGATGCTCGAGCGGCTTCGGGCCGATCTCGGCGACCGAGTCGAGGTGTGGCCGTTCACGACGGGGCTGGCGCCTCCCGCCACGGCGGGCGGGTCGGTGGTGATCGCCGAGGTGTGGCCGACGCTCTTCGGTGCCGGAGACGGCGAGGCCGGGCCGGTCAAGGACGCGCGGCAGGTGTCCGCCACGGCTGCGACGCTGCGTCGCGCCGACCGACGAGGTGCGCTCGCCGGCTGGTTCGCCCCGACCTGCGTCGACCCCTCGGTCGTCGTCGCCGAAGAGGGTTGGGTGCTGTCGCCGGTCTCAGCGGGCCTCGACCAGTGCCCGGATGATCTCGACGGCCTCGGCGACGCCGCTCACCGCCCGCGGTGAGAGGCCGAGGCCGACGCCGAGGTCGGTGACCGGCACCGACACGACGTGGGCGCGTTCCGGCGGCTTGCCGATCGTCGAGGTGAGGCTCATCAGGCCCCACGGCGTCGAGTGATGGCTCGTCGCCCCGGGGTCGACGGGCTCGGGCACGATCGGCGTGAGCGTGGTCGTGTCGACGTCGACACTGGCGTCGACGAAGACCACGTGATGGGCGCCTGCGATGTCGAGCGTGAGCTCGGGGGTCAGCTGGGTCACCGACAGGACGCTGACACCGGGCAGCCGGAGGGCGCGGACGCGCTCGGCGACGACCCGGCCGGCGCGATCATCGGATCGAAGATCGTTGCCGCACCCGATGACCAGTGTCGACGGCATGATCATCCTCGACGCCTCTCGGCGACCGTCGTCCCGCGGTGATCGACGAGGGCGACCGCCAGCGGCATCTGCCCGAGCGCGTGCGTCGAGCAGCTGAGGCACGGGTCGTAGGCCCGGATGCCGGCCTCGACCCGATTGAGCACGGGCTCGGGGATGTCGCGCCCGTCGATCCACTCCCGAGCGATCTGCAGGACGGTCTCGTTCATCCCCAGGTTGTTCTGCCCGGTGGCGATGATCATGTTCACGTCCTCGAGCAGCCCGTGCTCGTCGACGTGGTACTCGTGGAACAGCGTGCCCCGGGGCGCCTCGGATGCGCCCACGGCCCGGCGGTGGTTGATGCCGGCGGTGGCCCGGACCATCGGGTCGAGCAGCCGCTCGTCGGTGAGGAAGCCGCGCATCTGCTCGGTGCAGGCGAGGATCTCGATCAACCGTGCGTAGTGGTAGAAGAACGACGAGTTGGCGACGCCGCCGGCGAGCTCGCGGTACGCGGTGAGCGCTTCGTCGGCCAGCGGCGAGCCCATCGTGGTGCACACGTTGAGGCGTGCCAGCGGACCGACGCGGTAGATCCCGCGCTCGACCGGACCGTCGTCGCCGACCAGCGGCTTGAAGTAGGGCGACTTGAGGTACGAGTCGTGACGGGCGGCCTCGCCGATGTACTCGCGGTAGTCCGCCGGTTCGATGTCGTCGGCGACCACCTCGCCGTCGGCGCCGACGAACCGGAGGTGGCCGTCGTAGGTCTCCCACACGCCGTCGGCGTTGGCGAGCCCGAGGTGCAGGCTGGGGAACGATCCGAACGCACGGACCTCACGCTCGAAGCGGTCGAGCATCCCGATGAAGAGCTCGAGCGTCTGCTCGGCGGTCTGCTGCGCCTCGTCGAGCGCGGCGAGCAGGCGGTCGCGGGTGTCGGTCGTCATCGGGTGGGCGATGCCGCCAGGCACGATGCCGGGCGAGTGCACCTTCCGGCCGGCGATCGCCTCGATCACCGACTGGCCGAAGCTCCGCAGCCGGATGCCGCGCCGGGCGAGCTCGGGCTCGGCGCCGATCAGTCCGAACACGTTGCGCGCCGCTGGGTCGGCGTCCCAACCCAGCAGGAAGTCGGGCGAGCTGAGGTGGAAGAAGCTGAGCGCGTGGCTCTGGATGATCTGGCCGAGGTTGGCGACGCGGCGCAGCATCGCGCCCGGTGTCGGGATCCGGACGCCCATCACGGCGTCGCCGGCCTTCGCCGACGCCAGCAGATGGCTGACCGGACAGATCCCGCATGTTCGGGCGGTGAGGCTGGGCATCTCCCACACCGGGCGGCCCCGGCAGAAGGCCTCGAACCCGCGGAACTCGGTCACGTGGAACCGGGCCGAGTCGACCTGGCCGTCCTCGTCGAGCCCGATCGTGATCTTGGCGTGGCCCTCGATCCGGGTCACCGGGTCGATCATCACGGTCTCGCGCGTCGCCATCTCGTCTCCTCTCACCCGAACCGGATCGCCTCGCCCCGATTGGGTGGCAGAGAGCCTTCGAGCAACGCCTCGATCGCGGCCCGGATCCGGTCGGCCGGCGGGGGACACCCCGGCAGGTAGGCGTCGACGGGGATGACCTTGTGGAGCGGCCGCACCTGCGGCAGCAACGGCGGCACGATGCCGTCGGCAGCCGGGACCTGGGCGTCTCGCTCGGGGGCCTCGACGTAGATCCGCTCGAGGATCGCGAGCGGATCGCCGAGCGGGTTGCGCATCGCGGTGACGTTGCCGGAGACGGCGCAGTCGCCGAACGAGATGACGAGCCGCGAGTTCGCTCGGACCTGCCGTGCGAGCTCCTCGTTGTCCTCGTTGGCGACGGCCCCTTCGACGAGCGTGACGTCGACGTCGCCCGGGAACGCCTTCACGTCGGCGATCGGGCTGTACACGACGTCGGCCGCCGCGGCGAGGTCGAACAGCCACTCGTCCATGTCGAGGAACGACATGTGGCAGCCCGAGCATCCGCCGAGCCACACGGTGGCGAGTCGGGGACGGCTCATCGGCGCCCGCTCTCGTCGGGTGCGTTCCACTCGCCGTGCTGCCGAGCGGCCGCGAGGCGGGCGATCATGTCGGGGTCGTGCTGCATCTCGCCGACGGCAGTGCCCTGGTAGGCGAGCGAGCCGGTCGGGCAGACGGCGACGCACTTGCCGCACCACGTGCACGACGTGCTCTCACCCCAGGGCCTGTTGAGCTCGGTGACCAGCTCGGCCTGCTCGCCGCGGGCGCCGATGTCCCAGACGTGGGCACCCTCGATCTCGTCGCAGACCCGGACGCAGCGCGTGCACAGGATGCACCGGTTCGGGTCGAACGTGTACTTCGGGTGGCTGGCGTCGATCTGCCGCGCCGGCGACTGCAGGTCGTAACGAACGTGGTCCATGCCGCAGCGGACCGCCATGTCCTGCAGCTCGCAGTTGCCGTTCGAGACGCAGACGGCGCAGACGTGGTTGCCCTCGGCGAACAGCAGCTCGAGGATCGACTTGCGATACGCGCGCAACCGCGGGGTCTCCGTCTTCACCTCCATGTCGGCGACGACCGCCGTGGCGCACGCCGGACGGAGGCGCAGGTCCTCCGCGACCTCGACGACGCAGAGCCGGCACCCGCCCCAGACCGACAGGCCCTCGAGGAAGCACAACGACGGGATGTCGACGCTGTTGCGGCGTGCGCACTGGAGGATCGACTCGTCGGCGTAGGCCTCGACCTCCACACCGTCGAAGCTGACCGTGACCGTCGGCCGGCGGTCAGGCATCGCTCGACTCCGTGGCCTGCGGCTCGGACGGGTGTCGGTCGAGCAGGTCGTCGTACTCGTGGCGGAAGTAGTGGATCGTGCTGAGCACCGGGTTCGGCGCCGCCTGGCCGAGCCCGCAGAGGCTCGTGTCGCGGACGACAGCACACAGGTGCTCGAGATCGCGCAGGTCCTGCTTGGTGCCGCGTCCGTCGGTCATCCGCTGGAGCAGGTTGTGCATCTGCACCGTGCCGGCGCGGCACGGCGTGCACTTGCCACAGCTCTCGTCCATCGAGAACTCCATGAAGAAGCGGGCGACATCCGGCATCCGCTGCTCGTCGTTCATGACGATCAGCCCGCCCGACCCCATGATCGAACCGAGCTCGCGGAGGCTGTCGTAGTCGACCGGTGTGTCGAGGAACTCGGCCGGGATGCACCCGCCCGAGGGTCCGCCGGTCTGCGCCGCCTTGAACGTGCCACCGTCCGCGATGCCACCGCCGATGTCCTCGACGATCTCCCGCAGTGTCGTTCCCATCGGCACCTCGATCAGGCCGGTGTTGACGATGTCGCCGGCGAGTGCGAAGACCTTCGTGCCGGTGCTCTGCTCGGTCCCGAGCGAGGCGAACCACTCGCCGCCGCGACCGACGATCGGTGCGATGTTGGCGAGCGTCTCGACGTTGTTGATCATCGTCGGGTGGCCCCACAGGCCGTGCTCGGTGGGATACGGCGGTCGGAGCCGTGGCGTGCCGCGCCGCCCCTCGATCGAGGCCAGCAACGCGGTCTCCTCGCCGCAGACGAAGGCCCCGGCACCGATGCGCACCTCGACGGTCAGGTCGAAGTCGGTGTCGAGGATGCGGCGGCCGAGGAGTCGGTTCCGGCGGGCGACCCGGATCGCACGGTCGAGGCGCTCGACGGCGCGTGGGTACTCGGCCCGCACGTAGATGTACGCATGGTCGGCTCCGGTGGCGTACGCGGCGAGCGCGATCCCCTCGATGAGCCGATGTGGATCGTCCTCCATGATCGTGCGGTCCATGTACGCGCCAGGGTCGCCCTCGTCGCCGTTGGCGACGACGTACTTGGTGTCACCGGGTGCGGCAGCGAGGAGCGACCACTTGCTGGCGGTCGGATAGCCGGCGCCGCCGCGGCCCCGGATGCGCGAGAGCCGGACCTGTTCGACGACGTCCTCGGGCGTCATCGTGGTGAGTGCCTTCTCGAGCGCGGCGTAACCGCCGTGTGCGACGTACGACTCGATCCGGTCGGGGTCGATCACGCCACCGTTGGTCAGCACCACGCGCTCCTGGCGGGTGAAGAACGGCATCGTGGTGTCGAGCAGGTGCTCGGGCATCGTCTCGTTGCGTTCGACGTGGCTCCGGACGATCTCGACGGCGGTCTCGGGGGTGACGCGCTGGTAGTCGTGCTCGCCGCCGCCCCGGCGCATCATGCGCATGAGCGGGCCGGCGCTGCACAAGCCCATACAGCCCGTGGGGATCACCGTGACGTCGAGAGGGAGCTCGTCGTCGGCGAGAGCCTGCATGGCCTTGAGTGCAGCGCCGGCCCCGGCGGACGCGCAGGCGGTGCTGTTGCACGCCTTGACCCGCCACGGCGTGCGGAACCGCTCTTCGCGTTCGCGTTCGGCGACCTCGTGGAGGTCGATCGGTGTGGCCATCAGCCGGCGCCCTCGGTGTCGAGTGCCAGGGCGACTCCCTCGAGCGTCGATTCAGCGGTCTGGTGGCCGAGCACCTCACCGTCGAGGACCACGACCGGGGCCAATCCGCACGAGCCGAGGCAACGTGCGGTCTTCAGGGTGAGACGGCCATCCGCCGACGTCTGGCCCGACGGGACGTCGTGGGCACTCGAGACGCCGGCGACGATCTCGTCGGCGCCCTTGACGAAGCACGCCGTACCCGTGCACACGGTGCAGGAGTGGTCGCCGGGCGGGTCGAACGTGAACAGCTGGTAGAACGTGGCGACGCCGTAGACCATGCTCGGCGGGAGCCGCAGCGCCCGAGCGACGTACATCAGCACGTCCTCGGAGAGGAACCCGAACACGTCCTGGGCGACGTGCAGCGTCTCGATCAGCTGGTCCTGGGCGTAGCGGCCGCGCTTGAGGTGCTTGTCGACCAGCTCGAAGCGGTCGTCGCCCGAGGGGTGGCTCGCTTCCGTTCGTGGTGCTGTGTCCGTCATGTGCCCTCGCTGGCTCGCCCGTTGCCCCATCCTGCGCGATGGGTCGGAGCCGTCCATAGGGGACAAGGGCCCGACTCCCCGGGGCCAGGCGACGGTCGGGCGTCAGCGGCGGCGCGACCCGGCCGGCACGTTCCTGTGGGGCCCCGCTAGCGGCCGCTCGCACCGGCTCGCGACCGTCGACGTTCCTGCGCGCGCAGCCACTTGTTCTGGCGGCGGCGACAGGCCTTCCGGCAGTACCGCTGGTTCGCCGTGCGTCGCTCGAAGAGCTCGGCGCACCGCCAGTAGGCACACACCGCCAGCCGGTCGGTATCGAGGTCGGAGTCGTCGTCGAGGTGTTCGATCTCTCCAGTCAAGCGCTCGTCGACCGACGTGGTGGCGATGGTGCACGACCGGTCCGGCGTGCGGAAGTGACCATCGGCCGTGGAACCGACGGCTGCAGCGGCGGATGATGGGCGCATGAATCGAGTGCAACGTCTGTTCTTCCGAGCGCCGATCGGGCTCTACCGGATCGGGTTCGGCGGTCTGCTGGGCGGCCGGTTCCTCCTGCTCGAACACACGGGCAGGAAGAGCGGGCTGCAGCGTCGCACCGTGCTCGAAGTACTCGAGTCGGGCGACGACGGGCCCGTCATCGCGAGTGGCTTCGGTGAGGGGTCGCAGTGGTGCCGCAACGTGATGGCGACGCCCGATGTGTGGATCACGCGGGGCCGGACGCGCACGCAGGCGAAGGCCGACCGGCTCGGCCACGACGACGCGGTCGAGGTGTTCGAGCGGTACCGCCGAGATCACGCGCGGGCCGCGAAGGTGCTCGGCAAGCGAATCGGAGTCTCGCTCGTCGACGACCTCGAGACCGCGGCCGAGCGGCTGCCGCTGTTCCGCCTGAGGCCGGCCTGAACCCGTCCGCGCCGGGTTGTCGGTGCGGCTACGTTTCGGAGCGCATGGAGTCTCCGGAGCCGCACATCGACTGGCGAGGTGCGTTCACCAACGCCGAGGTCAACCGCCTTCACGCCGACGCGTTCGACACGCGCGTCTTCGCCGACGACGAGTGGGACTGGGTCTCACAGACCGAGCAGCACAGCCTCGGGTGGGTGACGGCTCGTCTCGGCGACGACACCCTCGCAGGTTTCGTCAACGTCGTGACCGACGGCTTCGTCCATGCCTGGCTGCAGGACCTGATGGTCGACCCCCGTCATCAACGGTCGGGGATCGGCGTCGCACTCGTCGGGGAGGTCCGGACGCGTACGCAGGCCGCCGGCTGCGAGTGGCTGCACGTCGACTTCGACGAGCACCTCCGGCCCTTCTACTTCGGCGCTTGCGGGTTCGAGCCCACCACGGCCGGCCTCATCGACCTGACTTGAGTCGCGAGATGTGTCAGGCACATCTCGCGACATCTCGCGACTACTCGTCGACGACCCAGGTGCCGTTGCTGCGGAGCAGGGCGTCGAGATCGCCAGGGCCCTTGCTCTCGGAGGCCTCGGCGAGCTGTGCGCTGACCGCCGAGGTGTACTCCTGGCGTTGCACGTCGCGGAAGATGCCGAACGGCGTCGGGGAGTGGTCGTCGGTGTTGAGCCGCGCGAGCGCTGCAGCGAGCGACGGGAACCGGTTGTGCGCGTCGTGCACGAGGATCCGGTCCGCACCGACGTCGGCGATCTCGACGAGGCGCAGATAGCCGTCGCCGCCCATCATCACGCCGCGCTGACGGTCGGCGCCGAAGATGATCGGCTCGCCGTGCACGAGGTCGATCATCATCTCGTCGCGGACGGTGCGCTTGGTGACGTCGTTGAACTGGCCGTCGTTGAACACGTTGCAGTTCTGGTAGATCTCGACGAACGATGCGCCCTGGTGGTCGTGGGCGGCGCGGAAGATCTCCATCATGTGCTTGCGGTCGAGGTCGTGGGTGCGGGCCACGAAGCTCGCCTCGGCGCCGAGGGCCACCGACAGCGGGTTGAACGGCGGGTCGATCGACCCGAACGGTGTCGACTTGGTGACCTTCCCGAGCTCGGACGTCGGTGAGAACTGGCCCTTCGTCAGCCCGTAGATGCGGTTGTTGAACAGCAGGATCTTGAGGTTGACGTTGCGGCGCAGCGCGTGGATCAGGTGGTTGCCGCCGATCGAGAGCCCGTCGCCGTCGCCGGTGACGACCCAGACGTCGAGATCGGGCCGCGCGACCGCCAGGCCGGTGGCGATCGCCGGCGCACGCCCGTGGATCGAGTGCATGCCGTACGTGTTCATGTAGTACGGGAAGCGGCTCGAGCAACCGATGCCCGAGATGAACACCGTCTTCTCGGGAGAGATGCCGAGGTCGGGCATCAGCTGCTGCACCGCGGTGAGGATGCCGTAGTCGCCGCACCCGGGGCACCAGCGCACCTCCTGGTCGCTGGTCCAGTCCTTCTTGGTGGTGAGGGTGACTGCCGTGTCGCTCACGCTGCCGCCTCCTCGATCGCATCTTCGATCTCTTGGGTCCGGAACGGGAGCCCGGCCACCTTGCTCACCGAGCGGGCGTCGACCAGGTACTTGCCGCGAACCAGTTGGCAGAGCTGGCCCTTGTTCAGCTCGGGAACCAGCACCGTGTCGTACCGGCGCAGCTTCTCGCCGAGGTCGTTCGGGAGGGGGTTGAGGTGCTCGAGGTGGATCCACGCGAGCTTGCGGCCCTTGCGCCGTTGTCGTTCGACGGCGGAGTGGATGGCGGCCCACGTCGACCCCCAGCCGAGGATGCACAGGTCGGCGTCCTCGTCGCCGGTGATCGTCAGATCGGGGTAGTCGTCGGCGATGCGATCGAGCTTCGCCTGTCGGAGGTCGCCCATCAGCTGATGGTTCTCGGGGGTGTAGTTGACGTTGCCGGTCCGGTCCTCCTTCTCCAACCCGCCGACGCGGTGCATCAGGCCCGGCGTGCCGGGGATCGCCCACGGACGGGCGAGCGTGTCGGGATCGCGCAGGTACGGCAGGAACACCGGGTTGCCCTCGTCGTCGGTGTCGTTGAAGTCGGTGGCGAAGGGCACGGAGATGTCGGGTAGGTCGGCGACCTTCGGGATCTGCCACGGCTCGGAGCCGTTGGCCAGGTAGCCGTCGGACAGGAGGATCACCGGAGTCCGATACTTGAGGGCGATGCGGGCGGCCTCGATGGCGGCGTGGAAGCACTGGGCCGGCGAGTAGCTGGCGACGACCGGCAGCGGTGCCTCGCCGTGGCGGCCGTAGAGCGCCATGTTCAGGTCCGCGGCCTCGGTCTTGGTCGGCAGGCCGGTCGACGGGCCGCCACGCTGGATGTCGATCACCAGCAGCGGCAGCTCGATCGAGACCGCCAGCGAGATCGTCTCGCTCTTCAGCGCGACACCGGGCCCGCTCGTGGTGGTGACCCCGAGATGGCCGGCGAACGCGGCGCCGAGCGCCATGCCGACCGCTGCGATCTCGTCCTCGGCCTGGACCGTGCGGATGCCGAAGTGCTTGTGCTTCGAGAGCTCGTGCAGGATGTCGCTGGCCGGTGTGATCGGGTACGAACCGAGCGTGACCGGCAGCTGGCTGAGCTGCCCGGCGGCGACGAGGCCCCACGCGAGCGCCGTGTTGCCCGTGATGCTCGTGTACTCACCCGCCGGCAACTTCGCGGGCTTCACCTCGTAGCGGTAACCGACCTGCTCGGTCGTCTCGCCGAAGTGGAAGCCGGCCTTGAACGCGGCGCTGTTGGCCGCCGCGACCTTCTCACGCGATGCGAACTTCTTGTGGATCCACTCGATGGTCGGTTCGGTCGGTCGGGTGTACATGAACGACACGAGCCCGAGCGCGAAGAAGTTCTTCGACCGTTCGGCGTCGCGCGGCTTCACGCCGAGCGGCTCGCACGCTTCCTTCGTCATCGACGACATCGGCACCTTGATCACCCGGTAGCCGGCGACGGTGCCGTCGTCGAGCGGGTTGGCGTCGTACTCGGCCTTCTCGAGGTTGCGCTCGTCGAAGGCGTCCTCGTTGACGATCAGCGTGCCGCCGGCCTCGAGGCGGGGCAGATCGGCCTTCAGCGCGGCCGGATTCATCGCCACCAGCACGTTCGGCTCGTCGCCGGGTGTCGTGATGTCGTGATCGGCGAGGTGGACCTGGAAGCTCGACACGCCGTTGACCGTGCCGGCCGGGGCCCGGATCTCGGCCGGGAAGTCGGGGAGGGTCGAGAGGTCGTTGCCGAACGAGGCGCTCACCGACGTGAACCGGTCGCCCGTGAGCTGCATCCCATCGCCGGAGTCGCCGGCGAACCGAACCACGAGTCGGTCGAGGACGGAAGCGTCCTCGGACCGTTCGATCGTGTCCGTCATGTTGTCGTTCCCCCTTGCCCGGCGCCGTTGCCGGGTGGTCGCTGCTGCCTTCACCCTACTCCCGCAGTCCAGCGAGCCGGCATCTCCTGCTGCGACGTGCTCACCCCTCCGTAGGTCACCTCCGGGCGGGCTCACCCCTTGGCATCGGACCATCGCTCGATCACGCTCACGTCGGCGACGAAGCGCACGTCGGGGTGGGGCGACCACCGGTGGGCGGCTTCGGCCAACGCGTCCGACACGACACCGGTCACCCGTTCGGCGGCGTCGGCGGGTGCGTGGACGAGGAGCTCGTCGTGGAGGCACAGCACGACGCGTGCACCGTGCTCGGCACCGCGAGCCCGGACGAGGATCGCCCACACCTTGAAGAACTCGGCGGCCGCACCCTGGATCGTGGCGTTGCGGGCGTAGCGGCCCCGCGACGCCGCCACGCGGCGCGCCCGGTCGATGTCGCCGTCGATCGAGTCGTCGACCCACATCCGCACCCGCCGGCCGCCGACGGTGTAGACGTCGTCGCCGGCCCGCCCCGATTCGGCGGCCCGCTCGAGGAAGCCCATCGCCACCGGATAGTTGCGCTCCAGCCCGCGCAGGGCATGGGCCGACTCGCCGGTCGTCGACCCGTACATCGCGCCCAGCACGGCGACCTTCGCGACGTCGCGTTCGACGCGGAGGCGATCGGCGACCGGCCGGTACAGATCGGCGCTCGCCGTGGCGGCGATCAGCGACTCGTCCCCCGACACCGCAGCCAGGACCCGTGGCTCGATCTGCCCGAGGTCGGCGCGTACGAAGACGTGGCCGGGCTCGGCGGCCACCGCAGGGCGCATCTCGGCGGGGAGGTTGTGCAGCCCCGCCGAGGCGGTCATCCGGCCGGCGGCACCGTCGGAGCCGCTCCACTCGCCCCGCAGGCGACCGTCCCGCACGTGCTCGTCGAGCCAGCGGTAGCCGTAGGTGGTGGCGATCCGCTCGGCCTTGCGCCAGTGCAGGAGCGCCTCGACGACCGGATGGTCGCCGCGGTGGCGTTCGAGCCGCCACGCCCGGGTGTCGGGGACGTCGACGGCGACCCGGCGGAGCATCGCCTTGACGTCGGATGGGTTCCTGAGGTCGACCGGTGGGCCTGGCCCGAGGTGACCGAGCACGGTGGCGTCGCGGCGTCGGCGATCGATCTCGGCCTGGGCCTCGTCGGCGGGTCGCGGCCCGACGGCGTCGCCGATGATGCGGAGCGCCTCGTCGGTGTCGATCGGCAGCCCGGCGACCGACAGCTCGGCGCACAGCAGCTCGGCGGCCGACTCCGACCGGGCGGTGCTGTGCGCACGAGCCGGGTCGGGCCGACGGTCGAGGAGCGCCCGCTGACGCTCGACCGCGCGGAGCGAGACGGCGGCCCACGTGGCCATCCGTCCGGTCCCGGCGGCCCATCCCCCGCTGATCCACTCGGGGCGGAGGTGGCCGTCCGGCCGGACCGGGTCCTCGGGGTCGCCACCCTCGTCCCCTCGGTCGGCGAGCAGATCGAGCTGTCCCATCGTCGGGAGTGAGTTGGTCGGGAGGTCGTGCAGCCACGCCCAGGCAACGGCGAGCGGCGTCCGCCAGCCGCCGTCGAGCAGACGGTGCGCGGTGGTCACGTCCCAGCACCGGTTGACCATGACGTCGTGGGCGGCGAGCAGGTCGGGCACCGTGCGGTCCCACCAGATCCACCTCGGCGCGATCGCAACCTCGATCTCGCCGATGAGTACGGCCGGATCGTCGCACGCAAGGGCCATCACCGGGCCGGCTGGGATCGCCAGACCGAGGCCGGTCGGAGCTGCTGCGGCGACGGCGAGGTCGTCGCCGGGACCCACGCCGTGCTCCCGCAGCCACGTCACCGCCTCGATCGCGCCACCTCCATTCCGTCGAGTCTCGCGCCGCGCCGCTATCGGGGTGCACACTGGTGCCGTGCTGTTCGAGACGCTCGCGATCACCTCGAGCCAGGTGGCCGCCACGTCGAAACGGGGCGAGAAGGTCGCGTTGCTGGCCGAGCTGTTCCGCTCGATGTCCCCCGCTGAGATCGAGGCGGCGGCGTCCTTCGCCGTCGGGTCGACTCGATTGGGTCGGATCGGCGTCGGGTGGGCGACGATCGGCGACGTCGCGCCCCCTGCGGCTGCCGACGCCTCGCTGTCCATCGACGACGTCGACCGGGCCGTCGTCGAGCTGGCTGGGATCGAGGGGCCCGGATCGGTTGCCCGGCGCCGCGAGCTGCTGCACCGGTTGCTCGAGCAGGCCACCGAGCCCGAGCAGACGATGATCCGTGCGATCGTCGGTGGCGAGCTGCGTCAGGGTGCGCTCGACGGCGTGCTCGCCGCAGCCGTCGCCAGGGCGGCGGGCGTCAAGGTCGGTGACGTGCAGCGCGCTGCGATGTTCTCGGGCTCGCTCGCGGTCGCGGCTCGCGTCGCCCTGGTCGAAGGGGCGCCCGGGCTGTCGGCGATCGAGCTCGTGCCGGCGCAGCCGGTCCAGCCGATGCTCGCATCGCCGGCCACCGACGTCGGCGACGCGATCGCGTCGACGGGCGAGGCATCGGTCGAGTGGAAGCTCGACGGCGCCCGCATCCAGGCCCACCGCGCCGGAGCTGACGTGCGGTTGTTCACCCGCAACCTCAACGACGTGACCGGCAGGCTCGGCGGCGTGGTCGACGTGGTCCGGTCGCTGCCCGGCGGCGACCTCGTGCTCGACGGCGAGGTGCTCGGCGTCGACGAGTCCGGTGCCCCGAGCCGGTTCCAGGACACGATGGGCGACTTCGGTGCCGACGCTCGTGGCGGCGGGTTGCAGGCGTTCTTCTTCGACGTGCTGCACGCCGGGGAACCGGTCGTTGGTGAGCCACTCGCCGTTCGTCGGCAGGTGCTCGAGGCGACGGTCCCGGCATCGAGCCGGCTGCCGGCGATCGTCACCGCGGACGCGGGGCGGGCGCAGGCGTTCATGGACGAGGCGATTGCAGCAGGCCACGAGGGCGTGATGGTGAAGGGCCTCGACACGGTGTACGACGCCGGACGCCGAGGTGGCGCATGGCGCAAGGTGAAGCCGGTCTACACGTTCGATCTGGTCGTGCTGGCCGTCGAGTGGGGTCACGGCCGTCGGCAGGGCTGGCTGTCGAACCTGCACCTCGGCGCCCGCGGCGACGGCGGCGCGTTCGTGATGGTCGGCAAGACGTTCAAGGGGCTGACCGACGAGATGTTGCGGTGGCAGACGGAACGATTCCTCGGGTTGCAGATCGGCGAGGGCACGGGGCGTGAACGCCACGTTGTCCACGTGCGTCCCGAGCAGGTGGTCGAGATCGCCGTGGACGGCGTCCAGGCCTCGACGCGGTACCCGGGCGGCGTCGCGTTGCGGTTCGCACGGGTCAAGCGATATCGGGACGACAAGGCCGCGTCCGAGGCCGACACCATCGAACAGGTGCAGGGGCTGCTCCGGTAGGCTTCGCCCATCGGTTCGTGGCGGGCTTCGTACCGTCGGGCCCGCCGGATCATCCGGCCGTGCAGTGACGACGTCACCGGGTGTGAGAGGCAGAGATGGGTCAATTGGTGCGGTGGGCAGGTCGCTTGATCGGGTTCGATGAGTGACGGCGACGCGCCCCGGCTGCCGCCCCCGGGGCTGACACCGCCCCCGGCCGAGCAACTCCCGCTCGACTTGGACGCGGCCGCCCCCTCGCTGCCCGATCCCACGGCCGCCGGCTCGCGCTGGGACATCGACTCGCTGGGCCTGCCGCTCCCCACGTCGGATTGGGAGCCCTACGAACAGCCGACGCCGATCGACGTCAGCAGGTCCGCGTGGGCGATGGTCGCGGCGCGTGCGCTGACGATCGCCTGGGCGGTCACGGTCACGGTGGTGGCGCTCGTCGCTCGATCCGACGGCGGCAGCGGCACCCAGGATCGCGAGTCGTTCGGGCGACTGGGCTGGATCGGCCTCGTCATCGCGATGGTGCTCGCCGGAGCCGGCTGGTGGTGGTCGGACCGCGTCACCCGCAACGTCCACCTGCTCGATGCGCGCAAGCCGACCCGCACGCGCTGCGTCACCGCCTGGGTGTCGCCGCTCTTCTGGGCCGGGATCCTCGCGGTGGTCGTCATCCGGATACCGCCGGGCGAGAACATCGACATCCGGCCGGCCATGTTCGTCACCATCTTCGGTCTCGCGCTCTGGCGGCCGTACTCGCTCGTCCGGAGGATCCTGACGTCGCTGATCCGCATCAGGTCCGATGCCCTCATCGGCGGCGCGTTCGTGCTCGATCTCGCCGGGTTCGGTCTGCTGTGGTGGCGGATCGGATCGTGGCCGACGAATCCGACGCCCGGTGACACGAGCGCCGCCGAGCTGATGATCGGGTTGGCGGCGGCCGCCGCGGTCGCGTTCGGGGGAGCCATCGCCGTCTGGCTCCTGCTCGTCCGTGACATCGATCAGGCCACGAAGCATCGTCTGGTCGCACTCGAGACGCGTCACGATCATCGCCAGCTCCGCCTGCGCGGCATCGATCCGATGGATCCCGAGGTTCGCTGGGCGCTGCTCAAGATCCACCGGGAACGCGACGAGGCCCGGGCGGCCCGGGAGGAGCTCGCCGAGACCGAGTCGGAAGTGGGGGTCGCCGAGCCGGAGCCCGCCGCGTCCCGGCTCGAGACGACGTTGACCGAGCTGGGGTCGGCGACGCCAGACGCGATGCCGACACCGTCCGAGCTGGAGTCGGCGGTGCCCGGTGCGGAGACGACCTTGTCCGAGCTGCAGTCGGCCTTGGCCGAGTCGGCACCGACGGTGCCGGTACCGGATCACGACGTGCGTGCCGCCGAGATCGCCTGGCCACCGGAGCCACCCGACGTCGCGGGGCAGGCCGCGGACGAGCCGAGCCGAGACGCCGAACCGCCCGAACCGGCGCCGGTGGGAGCGGGCCAGGCAGGTGTCACGTTCCGCGAACCGCCTCCCGGCGTCGACGTCGTCGAACCGGCCGACCCCGACGCCGCCTCGGTGGACGGCGGCCCGGCCGACGACGAGGCCGACGACGAGCCAGGTCAGGTGGCCGCACGGGTCGCCGCCCGTCTCGGCTCCGAGGCGGCGCAGGTCCTCGACGCGGGCGATGGATCGCCGGGCGACGCCGACACGGCCGACGCCGACACGGCCGACGCCGAGCCCGTCGTGCTCGACGTCGTGCACGTCGTGCCGTCGACCGCCGACGTCGACGCGAGTGCCGGGCGCGCCCGCCTGGTCGCTGCCGTGGGCGGGTTGATCGACTTCGCCGGGCCGGACGGGCGCACCCTGACCAGCGCCGGCAACCTGAAGCTGGCGGACGCCAGGCGACTCGTCCGACTCCTCGAGATCGAGGATCTCGACGACACGGCGTCGACCGGTCGATGGCCGTCGGTGAGGTCGAGCCGTCAACTGCGCTGGTTGTCGCTGGTCGTCGATGTCGCCAGTGCTGCCCGAGCGGTCGAGCGCACCGACAGGAAGCTCGTGTCTGTCCGGCAGTGGTCGGACCGCTCGCTGCCTGATCGTGCGTCGTCGCTGATCGAGGCGCTCATGACGATGGGCCCGGCGTCGTCGCAGGCCGGGGTCGGTTGGCCGCATGCCGACGTGCGTCGCGCCCTCGACGAATCCATCGGCGCGCTCCTCGCCGACGTGCTGGAGCCGGGAACCGAGCGCCGCGTCGACGACGTCGTCGTGTCCGCACGGTCGATCGTCGATGCACGGCTGCCTCTGGATCGCGAGCAGTTCGGTGCTGCGCAGTGGGACGACCTCGTCGAGCGCGAGGCGAGGCAGCTGGTCGCCGTGCTCGACTTCGCCGGCCTCGTCGAACTCGGCGATGAGGCCGCCGACCGGGATCGCACGCTCCGACTCTCGCCCCTCGGCCGCCACACCATGCCGGATCGCGTCCGGGCGGCCGGCTACCTGTTCGTCACACGGGAGATGCCCGCCGTCGAGCCGGTCGACACCGACGTGGCGTCGGTCGAACCGGCTGCACCGGTCGCACCCGAGTCGGCGTCGGTCGAACCGGCTGCGCCGGTCGAGTCCGGTGTGCCCGTCGAGGCCGAACCCGAACCCGAACCCGAACCCGAGCCGGAACCGGAACCGGCCGAGCCCGAACCGGAACCGGCTGAGCCCGAACCGGAACCAGAACCGGTCGAGCCGGAACCGGAACCAGAACCGGTCGAGCCGGAACGGGAACCGGCCGAGCCAGAGCCAGAGACCGTCGGACTCGGTGAGCGGTTGCAGGCGAGTCTGTCGAGCCGCGACTCGGACGATGCGACGTCGAGCGAGGACGCCATCGCGGATCGCCTCGCCAGTCGCCTGGGCTCGGACGAGGCGCCCGTCGACGAGGATCGCCCGCTCGAGCGGCTCGCCGAACGCCTCGGCGATGCCGACGAACCAGCCGAGGAGGCATCGCTGCTCAGCCGGCTCGCCGAATACGGCATCAGTGCCGAGACGCACGCCTACGACCCATCGACGATCGCCCATGTCCGGTCCGGCAACCGCGAAGGAGGGGAGCTGCTCGTCACGCCCCGGTTGTACGGGCTCGAATCCGTCCGGTACCTCCTCCTGCTCGCGCTGACGGCGACGGCGGCGACTGCAGCCTGGATCCTCAGCCGATCCGTCGGCGTCAGCGGCGATCTCGTCGGTGGCGACATCAACGACGTCGACGTCGACCGCATCGACCTCGCTCGCCGGACGATGGTGGCGGTGGCCGGCGTCGCCCTCGCGCTCGTACCGCTGTGGTGCGCGATGGTCGCGGTGAAGGCGCGACGGGCCGGCGCGCCCGAGACCTACTACCAACGCAGCCTCGTGCTGTTCGGACTCGCCGCCGCCCTGAACGTCGCCTCGCTGCTGCTCGACGGCTCGACTCGCTCGACGATCAGCCTGCTGTCGCTGCTCGGCCTCGTCGTGATCGTCGCCGTGTCGACGGCCTCGGTCACGCCGGTGCTGCGATGGTACGAGCGCAGCACGGTGTCGCTCACGATCTGGTCGTTGGGGCTCGCCGTGATGCTGGCGCTGTCGTGGATCGGCGGGTTGCAGCGGCCGATCGGGCCCAGCGCCTCACTCGAGGCCCTGAGCTTCTTCGCCGCGTTGCAGGCGATCGTCACCGGCATCGTGGTGGTGGTGGCCGCGCTCACCACGGCGGACGTGGAGGAAGCGATCCGGTTGTCGCCCGAGCTCGCCGAGCCGCTTCGCCGACGCCGCCGACGTGGCCGGACGAACGGCCGCCGGTCCGACGCGTCCGACACACCCGCCGGGTAGCGTCGCCGGGCGACATGGCGACACTGCGGTTCAGCTTCGGCACGATGGGTTCCGGCAAGAGCACCCTTGCGCTGCAGATCCACCACAATCTGGCGTCGACCCACCTGTACGGGTTGTTGCTCACGCGGCTCGATCGCGAAGGCGAGCAGGTCACGAGCCGACTCGGCGTGGCAGCGCCGGCTGTCCAGGTCGAGCCCGACCTCGACATCCATGCGCTGGCCGTCGACCACTGGCCGCTGCACTACCTCGTGTGCGACGAGGTGCAGTTCTACACCGTCGAGCAATGCGACCAGCTGGCCCGCGTCGTCGACGACATGGAGGTCGACGTGTACGCGTTCGGGCTCATCACCGACTTCCGAGGTCAGCTGTTCGACGGCACGAAGCGGATGCTCGAGATCGCCGACGAACGCGTGCCGCTGCAGGTCGAGGCGCGCTGTTGGTGCGGGTCCCGAGCGACGCACAACGCCCGCGTCGTCAACGACATGGTGGTCTACGAGGGCGAGACCGTGGTCGTCGGTGACACGGCCGATCCGTCCGAGCAGAAGATCTTCGGCGACACCGTCCGGTACGAACTGCTCTGCCGGCGTCACTACAACCTCGGCGAGCTGGGCGCCTGACCGGCTGCGACACCAGCTGCGACAACAGGGCCGCCGCCCGGCGCGGCGCGTTCGAACGTCGAGCGCGGGCCTCGACCTAACATGTCGCCCGTGGCGGACGAATCGAACGTGGGGGCTCCGACCGACGGCGACGCGCCGTACCTGCCTCCAGCGCCGACACCGACCCTCCCCGACGGGCCGGATCAACCGCGTCTGCCCGATGCCGCCCCCGCCGTCCCACCTCCGCCACCACCGACACCAACGCCGACACCACCAGCAACATCACCGCCGACATCACCAACGACACCAGCGCCGGCACCTGCCGGGCAGGGCGTGCCGCTGCGAGCGCCGACCGGGATCGAGGCCGCCACGCGAAACGTGCAGGTCACCCGACCGAAGGTCGACTACGGCATCCCGACGGCCCCGGCCGATCGCGAGCGCCCCGAGTTCGTGCGACCCGAGCTGCTCGATCTCAGGCAACCGATGGTCGTCATGCTCGTCGGGCGCGTGCTGATGATCGTCGCTGCGCTGCTGATCGGCGCGGTCGCCCGGCGCGCCACCGGCGGGCCCGAGCGTGCCGAGGCGTTCTGGCCGGTCGTGTTCTCTGCGGCGGTGTTCGTGGTCGTCGGCGTCGGCGCACTGGTGTACTGGACGGTCGCGTTGGCAGAGAACGCCCAGCGGCTCAAGTCGCGAGCGACGAGCCCGCGGTCGGTGGGTTGGTCGTGGGCGATCCCGATCGGATGGGCAGCAGCGTCGGCGGTGACGTACCTGCAGATCGACGTCGACGGCGATCTCGACCCGCTCCCGGGCGTCGCAGGCGTCGGTCTCCTCATCGCACTGGCGATCCCGTACGCGCGGCTCCAGGGCGTCTTCCGCGGTCTGTTGCGCAAGCCTCCGTTGCTGTGGGTCACCGCGTACCCGCTCGATCTCCTCGCCTTCGGACTGCTCTGGTGGCGGCTCACCAGCTGGCCCGACCCGCTGACGCGCGGCGACTGGGACCACACCGAGCTGACGTCGAACATCGCGTTCGGTGCGATGGGGATCCTCATCGTCAACGGTCTCGTGTTCGCCTGGTTGGGCGAGCGCGGCACGCACGGGGTGTTCGAACGTCTGGGTCGTCTCGAGGCCCGCTCCCGCGGCACCGACGACCTGCGTCCAGAATGGTTCGCGAGCGGGTTGCAGAGGAGCCCGGCCGCGGCGCCCGCCGACCTGCGCCCGCTCCGCAACACCCGGCCGCTCACCGGCGTCGTCAGCCTGTTCCACGTGCTCTGGGGTGTGAGCCTCGTCGCGCTCGGCATCGCGCTCGTCCGGCTGGCGTTCGACTACACCGACGTCTGGACCGGCGAGAACGTCTTCCTCGAGGACGAGGAGGACGTCGGCCGCGTGGCGATCGCCGGCGGAGCCGTCGCGGTGACCTACGTGCTGACGATCATCGTGCACGCCGTCTGGGCCGTGCTCATCGCACTCAACGCCCGTCGCGTCACCGTGCACGCACCGAATCCGGCCTCGTTCGGCATCATCTTCGTGCCCATGCCGGTGCTGGTCCTCGTCGGTCTGGTCCTCGGCGGCGACGTGGGGTACGTCCTCGTGTTGCTCGGCTTCGCCCTGGCCTTCCTCGCCCTGCTGTACAGCAACCGCATGCTGATGACGCTCTCGTCGCGCCTCGGCGGCGCGTTGACCGGCTTCAGTCGGTGGACCCTCGTCATCACCGCGGCCTACATGGTCGGGCTGGTCGAGAACTTCCTGTTCCGCCGCGCGGTGGCCCGGCTCGGGTTCTTCGCGACCGCGACGTTGGTCGAAGGGGTGCTGATCGTCATCGGCGGCGTGGTCGGGTTCAAGGCGATGACGGCGCTCGAGGAGACGCTGCACCGGCACCGCCAGACGCGCCGCGCCGAGCCGACCTGACTCAGCTGATCCGAGCCGCCTCGCTCAACCCAGGCGTTCTGCCTCGAGGCACACGCGGATCATCGCTGCTCCGAGCATGATCCCGCCGATCCGACCGAGGAACTGCACGAAGTCGCCGACGCCGTCTGGATTGCGGAACAGCAGGCCGACGATGCCGAGCACCGCCAGGCCGATGATCATGTAGCCGAGACCGGCGACGATCCGGACGAGCTGGGCGAGCCAGATCTCGCGTCGATCGACCAGGTCGCGCACGAGCAGCGTGGCGGCGACGGCCGCGATCGCAGCGGGTACGGCGATGATGACGTTCTGCGGCAGCGTGGCGAACGAGACCTGCTCGACACGCTGTCCCCAGATGCCGTCCTCGAAGCTCGCCGTCGTGATCGCGAACGCCCGTCGTATCTGCCCGACGAGATACGTCAGGTACGCCAGCACGAACAACCACCCGGCGGTCGTGAGCGCCCGGGCCCAGCGGACCCGCTCGTCGTCGTTCACGGGAGGGCAGTCAGCGCTCGGCGACGGTCACCATGCGCAGGGCAGGCGCTTGATGCCGTTGATGAAGTTGCTCTGCAGGTAGTCGGGCTCGCCGGTGGCGCGTAGGTCGGGGAGACGCCGGCGGATCTCGTCGAAGGCCACCGTGATCTCGCGGCGCGCGAGGTTGGCGCCGAGACAGAAGTGCGGCCCGCCCGCACCGAAACCGACCTGGGTGGGGTTGACCGCGCGGGTGACGTCGAACTCGTCGGGTCGTTCGTAGACGCGCTCGTCGCGGTTGGCCGACTCGTAGAACATCACGATCTTGTCGCCCTCGTGCAGCTGCACGCCGCTCAGCTCGGTGTCGGCGGTGACGGTCCGTCGGAAGTGGATGACCGGCGTCGCCCAGCGGACGATCTCTTCGACGGCCGTCCGCGCATGGGTGTCGAAGTCGGCGAACCACAGGTCGCGCTGCTCGGGGTGGTCGGTGAGGGCCTTCAACCCGTGCGTGATCGCGTTGCGGGTCGTCTCGTTGCCCGCGACGACGAGGAGGATGAAGAACGAGCCGAACTCCTGGGCGGTGAGACGATCGCCGTCGAGCTCGGCGTGCATCAGCGCCGACGTGATGTCGTCGGTCGGGTTGGCCCGGCGGTCCTCGCCGAGCGCCTGCGCGTAGGCGAAGATCTCCAGCGCCGTCTGGAGCAGTGCCTCGTACGTGCCGCCGTACTCCGGGTCGCCGACGCCGAGGATCGTGTTGGTCCAGTCGAAGATCTGCTTGGTGTCGGTCTCGGGGATGCCCATCATCGAGCAGATGATCGCCAGCGGGAACGGACCGGCGAAGGCCTCGACGAAGTCGGCCCGGCGGTCGGGGTGCTCGGCGATCATGCGATCGACGAGGTTCGTGGCCGCCCGCTGGATCTGGCCCTCGAGCGCGCCGATGTGCTTCGGTGTGAAGCCCTTCGACACGATCGACCGCAGCCGGAAGTGCTTCGGATCGTCCATCGAGATCATCGACCCGAAGAACTCGCTCAGCTCGGTGTTGAGGTCGCCGATGTTGACGCCGCCCCGGCTCGAGCAGAACAGCTGGGCGTTGCGGCTCGCGTGCCAGATGTCGTCGTGGCGGGTCAGCGCGTAGTACCCGGGACCGGGCGGGATCGGCGAGTCCGCCAGCATCCGCTCGGGGTAGAAGGGCAGGCCGGGGGTGTCGCGCAGCTGCCGGAACGCCGTGCGCCTCGCCGCCCGGTCACCGGTCCAGAAGTCCATCACCGAGATGTCGGGCAGGCCGGCCGGAGGTTCCACGTCGGGGGTCGAGGTGAGGGGCACGTCGGACATGCGGCGATCGTAGGGCGGGCGTAGCCTGTCGACCGTGCTCAAACCTGACGAGATCGAACGTGCCCTGGTCATCACCGCCCACCCCGACGACGTCGATTTCGGCGCGGCCGGAACCGTCGCCAACCTGACCGATGCCGGCGCGGCGGTCACGTACTGCCTCGTGACCGACGGTGAGGCCGGTGGCTTCGACGAGACGATCTCGCGGCATCGCATGGCCGAGATCCGGCGCGAGGAGCAGACCAAGGCGGCCGCCGAGGTCGGCGTCACCGACCTCGTGTTCCTCGGGCACCCCGACGGGGCCGTCGAGTTCAACCTCGAGCTCCGGCACGAGCTCTCGCGCATGATCCGCCAGGTGCGACCGCAGGTGGTCATCACCCAGTCGCCGCAGATCAACATCGGCAGCGTGTACGGCAGCCACGCCGACCACGTCGCGACCGGCCAGGCAGCGTGGGCGGCCGTCTACCCCGATGCGCGGAACCCGTTCGCGTTCCCCGAGCTGCTCAGCTCGGGATGCGAGCCCTGGTCGGTCGACGAGATCTGGATCACGCTCGGACCCGACTCGGACCACACCGTCGACATCACGCAGCAGATCGACCGCAAGATCAAGGCGCTGCGCTGCCACCAGAGCCAGCACCGCGACCCCGACGGCATGGAGGCGAGGGTGCGCGAGTGGTACCGCTCGCTGGCGTCGGAGGGCGGTTTGCCCGAGGGCAGCTATGCCGAGCGCTTCAGGGTCGTCGACGCCCGGTAGGGCATCCACGCGTGGTTGCCCGGTAGGGCATCCGGGCGCCGTTCGTCGATGTCAGCGCCCCGAGCGAGGGGCTCGAACGGGCAACGACGTGACCAGGTTCAACCGCCCTTGGGCTCGGCTGCGGGATCGTCGGTGTGCAGGCTCTCGCCT
>JAAUYD010091441.1_pt1 | contig 64156 bp, 52 predicted proteins | sample 7278101 | NCBI WGS metagenome assembly JAAUYD01 (sample SAMN14350128, study PRJNA611818) | marine sediment metagenome | isolation source: surface marine sediment (0.6m) | place: French Polynesia: Moorea | collected 2018-08
ATCCCCATAAAAAATGAATTCCATTTAGTTGTTTGATGGCATTATAGTTTATGGCAACTGCTTGTCAAGTTCTTTTTGTTCATTTTTTTCAGATTTATCTACTTCTTGAAGGGCTGCTGGGAATGGGCGGTGCAGGCGTGGCACACCATGGCGGCGCGCTTCGAATTTGCAACAGCTTGGGGGGTGTGCTGGAGAGGCGGGAGAACGGCGCCTTTAGCGGTGCCCCTAGTCGAGCAACTCGGTCATCGTGGGATGGGCAAGGAGACGCTGAAGCCTTTCCGCATGCGCCTCGAGCTCTGCCAGGTTGCCGAAGGTGAGGTGCAGTTGAAAGCGTCGGCCTTCGAAATTGGTTGGCGGCTGGAGTTGGACATCAGGACCCAAGGGCAACGCTTTCATCATGGCATGGCGGTCCTGCTCGGCGCGGACCAGGTGGGGGTATCGTCTCGTGCGCAGGGCCATCCGCAACTGGGTCAACCGTAGCGATCTGTCTATCCCGGTATTGTCGGCCGCAGCATCGTTTTTTAGTGCTTCCGTTAATACTTGGGTGGGGGGAACGTCGTCGCGGCGGGCGATGTCATCCAGCAGGCTGAGCAGCTCTCTCTGACGATTCAGGCTGGGGCGCAATTCGTTGAACAGGGCGGCCAGTGCCACGGTTTCTGGCAAGGGGCGATTGGTGAGTGCCGTGGCCATGGGCAGGGCCACCCTCTCGTGGGCGATAGCCGCCATCAATTCGGGTGGCGCTGCCGCCAGTGCCGCCAATTGGCGCAGCAGCGCGACATTCGGCGGCAATCCGACCGCCAGCGCGGTGCGCCTGAGATCCGCATCAGCTGCGACGTGGTTCAGCAGCAAACGGCTGGCTCTGATCTGCTCCAGAAGCGTGAGTTGCCGCTGCAGAGCGTTGTCGGCAATGGCCAAGAGGGTGCAGCTGGTGAGCGAGGTATCGGCGGGCAGGCACCTTGCCAATATCTTTTCCAGTCCCAAGGCGGCGCAGGCGCCTATGCGCCGGAATCCGGAGACGATTCGCCAGCCATGCGCACTCGCAACCACCCACGGCGGATTGATCAGCCCCACCAGGGTGATGCTCTCTTCAAGGTCTTCCGTTTGGCCGTTGGCGGAGACCTGGAAGGTCACATCGTCCATATCGATGGTGTCTGGCGAAAGGCGCTTTATGGAGGGGAGGGGCAAACGTGTCGTTTCCATCAGCGGTAAAGCCGGGCCATAAAATAGTGGGAGGTCAGGAGTGGGAGCTACGGACCGCGACGAAAATGGACAGCTCGATCCGCTGCTGTCCTTAGATCGCGGTTACTGGCTCTGAAATGCTTGGATATACTGATCGAGGCTCTGGCGTGCAGCCTCATCCAGGGACTCAAATTCAATGCCGGTCTCGTGTTTGCCGTCGTCACCGGGATGGCAGAACACCACATGGCCCTTGATGGCCACCATCTGTTCCGCCAGTCCGATGCTCAACGAGATGGAGCCTTGCAGATCCAGGGCCACATGGGTCTCAAGCAGGATGCCAGATTGGGAAACGTTCAGCGTACGCCCCATGCCTTGCGCGATTTCGGCACCCTCTTCGTCCATGACCAGGTAACTGATGAGATTCAGGGCATCGTAACGTGCGTGTTTGCGTTTCTCCTCCTTCACGGCCATCTCCTCTTTATCGGCTTTCCCATCAATGGGAGGTTGATCGGCGATCGTTCTGATTTCAGCCCGGACCAGGTTCCCGGTCCGCAATGCTTGCCAATGCTTCGTTAATTGGTCGTTAACGTGCCCTTCTGTTCGGATACGGCGCTCAACAATTCTGTGGTAACTGAAACACATGCAGCGGCATTGTCAACGATATTCTTAAATGTAGAGGACATCCCCTCATAGGCCTCTTTGAGGGGCGCGACCGGAACGCTTTCCGTCACCAGTTCCGCATCTGCGTAGACAGCGGCGAATTCGGGTTCCTGGCGCAAATGCAGAAACGGCAGATGCCCGACATAGTCCCCTTTGCCGAGTCTGGCGAGGGTCAACGGTTTCGGCCGTTCGCGGTGCACCCACACTTCACCGGAATGGATGACATGCAGTATCTCCTCGGCAGCATCACGCTGCGGAAGAAAGGGGGTCATCGCATCCAGGTCCGGACTGATGAGCTGTTTGCCTGTTCGGGTGGCGATAACGCGCGCCGTTGTCGCCTTCAGACGACGGTCGAGGCTTACCAGCAGGTGTCGAAACTCTCTTGGCAAACCGGCGTATTCTTGGGCCAAACGCTGAGAATCGAGGACGCCGAGTTGCACGTTGCCCACTGCCACCACAGATGCTGCACGGATATTGCCGTGAACGAGGAAGGTGGCCAGGCTTCCGACGAAGCAGCCGCTCCCCAGGCGAAGGATCGGCAATGTGCCGGCACTGGTTTCCTTGGCGATCTCAACCACACCCTCCAAGATCACCCACATCCAATTGCCATGGCGACCCTCTTCGACGATATGCTCACCGTCGAAGAAATCCTCCTCATCGACCACGTACATATAGTCCACCAAGGGGCCCTTGACCAAGGGAATCTCCTCGCCGGAAAAGCCCGTGGTTTTGGCGACGCCAAGCAGGCTGTCAGGGCCGATGATCTCGATCTTGCCATCATCTTTTAGTTTGAGCCCTTCGAGAATAATGCCCATACGGCTTTTATTGATGACCTTTTGACCGTGGACCGCTTCCTGGGTGAATTCGAAGGCCCCTTCGGTCCACCCGAAGAGGGGGTATAGCGCATCCAGGCCACCCAGATCGCCGCAGCGGGCATCCACCGGGTTACCATCTTTAAAGTACAACAGGGCGGGATGAGGGGCGAAGCGACACGACAACTTCAACACTCCGGTGCTGCCATTGGCGCCGATGAGTTGCAGAATATCCCCGAGACCCAGATATTTCAGGTCTCCTGTGAGGACATTTTTTGCGGATGAGTTCAATTGCCTACTGCGCCCATTTAAATTCTTTTTGGAGGGATTTAAGGGTTTGTTTCAAGCATTCCTTTAATGTTGCGCCCACGCCGTTGCCTTTGACGGCACTGCCGGGAAAGGAGGGCACCTTGAGCTGGCGGTTGAGGTCCTTGTTCATCTGCTCGATGCTCATCAGGGGGATGCCATCGTCGGCCAGATCCCGCTTGTTGTATTGCAATACCAGTGGGGTTTTGAAGATGCTTTTACCGTACTCCTTGAGGTTTTTTTGAAGGTCTTGGAGCGAAAGCATGTTTTTCTCGCGGCGCACATCAAGCGAATCCGCCACAAAAACGACACCGTCCACCCCTCGCAGCACGAGTTTTCGGGTGGAGCTGTATTTAACCTGTCCGGGAACCGTGTATAGCTGAACGCGCACATCGCAACCACGGATCTTACCCAGGCCGATGGGCAGAAAATCGAAAAACAGCGTCCGGTCGCCCTCGGTATTGATGGAGACCATTTCACCGGTCACCTGCTTCTTATAGGCCTTGAACAGGTATTCCAGATTGGTGGTCTTACCCCCTCTTCCCGGTCCGTAGTAGACAATCTTGCACTCGATTTCGCGCTTCTTCAGATTAAAAATGGCCATACGTATCAGACTCCAAGGATAAACAATGATTCACGCCATATGTGGCAATCAGGCCGACTGGCATTTGCCCAGCCTGTTCGATTTCAAACGCGGCCGAAAAGCAGACCAACGGCGCACGATGATTGGGCGCCGGATCCTTCGCAAAGTGGCACCACAATCGGCCCATCGGCATTTCCCGTTATTGATTGACAATTTTGATATCTAAACAGAAGTCCCCTTTTTTGGGTCCGTTCTTGATCTGGGTGCGCGAGGCCACGACGCCTGCTCCTCTAAAGATGGCGATGGGACTATAGTATTGGATATTATCGAGACGCACCCCATCCTGAAGCTGAGCGATGACGGACTCATCCTTGCTGGGGATAATCAACGACAGCATATTGCCCGACTGGAAATTGACATCAAATTCCACCATCTGTCCCTTGCTGGGCCCCTCCTCCATCGTGATGCCGATGGAGGTGATGTCGAGAAATTCACCCTGATCGTCCTCGTCCTCGTCAGAGGCTCCGCTAAAGGCCCCCATATCTCCGGGTTCAGGCATCTCCACTTCGGGCAATTCCAGATCCACCCCCTGACGGGCGAGGTGGTCCTCCAAGCTTGCGCGAATCCCGGCCAGCTGATCGGGGCTGAAGAGATCGCCGGCCTGCCACTCCTTGAACTGATCGACAGCGGCTTCATTGGCGTTAAGGGCGAAGTGACAGCGCAATATGTTTTTAGCTGCGACCAGGCGATGCGTATCCCGCTCAATCAGGGCTTTGAACTCCTCCAAAGCGCCGTCGAACTGGCCGAATTTGGCCAACGCGATGGCGCCCTCCAGGGCGGCTTCGTCGCGGTCTTTCTTCTCTGAGAATGAGAACAGTTTCTTGATGAGGTCCTGTGCTTTTGGCGATAGCTGTGGTGAGGCGTCCTCGTTGTCCAAGGCGTCTGAGTCAGAGTCCAGCGAGGCCACCTTGCTGCCAATGGCCTGAATGAGGGCATCGCGATTACGCAACTGCGCATTGGATTCGATCAGTTGAGTGGCTTCCCGATATTTTAAGCGTGCTTCCTCAAGCAATCCCTGGCGCCGATAGATCTCGGCCTCCTGCAGGATGGCTTTAATTTTTTCCTTGAGACTCATTCAATTCTCCGCTCTGCTAACGCTAAAGCAGTGGGTGATTTTCCGGCAAGCTACTCCCCGCTGGCGGCCGGTCGGTTTGGCGGCCTGCGGTGGTTTCAAAGAAGGTGTTGGCAGGAATCGATTTGATGCCTGCTATTATCCCTATTTCGGCAAAATTGTCAACATGTTGAGTACAAATGTGAACTATAAAACCTATTGACAATAGAGCGAAATATGCTATCAGCAATTCTCTTGGGCCTGTGGTTCTGCCGTACACGCGTTCCAACAAACGCTCAACTTTAGGAGGAGACTGCAATGGACAAAAAAGTGACCGTCATCGGGGCCGGCAATGTGGGCGCCACCGCCGCTCAACGGCTGGCCGAAAAGGAGCTCTGCGACGTGGTTCTGGTGGACATCGTCGAAGGGGTGCCCCAGGGCAAAGCCCTGGATCTCACTGAAGCCGCACCCATCGAGAAGCACGACGCCCATCTCACCGGCGCCAACGACTACGAGGCGACCCGTGACTCCGACATCATCATCATTACCGCCGGGATACCGCGCAAACCGGGAATGAGCCGAGACGACCTGATCTCCACCAATGCAGGCATCATGCGCACTGTCACCACCGAAGCCGCCCAGCGGTCGCCCAACGCGGTGATCATCGTGGTGAGCAACCCCCTTGACGCTATGTGTCAAGTGGCCTTTGAAGCCTCGGGCTTCCCCAAGAACCGTGTCATCGGTATGGCCGGTGTGCTGGATTCCGCCCGATTCAGGGCCTTTATTAGTATGGAGTTGAACGTCTCCGTCGAGAATACGCACGCCTTTGTCCTCGGCGGCCACGGTGACACCATGGTGCCGCTGCCGCGCTACTCAACCGTCGCCGGCATTCCGATCACCGAATTGATGCCCGAGGACCGCATTGCCGCCCTGGTAGACCGCACCGCCAACGGGGGCGCCGAGATCGTTGGGCTTCTGAAGACCGGCAGCGCCTACTATGCACCGGCCTCCGCTGCTGTGGAAATGGCGGAATCGATCCTCAAGGATAAAAAGAAAATTCTGCCCTGTGCAGCTTACCTGGAGGGGGAATACGGCATCAACGAGCTGTTCATCGGCGTGCCGGTGAAGCTGGGCAAGGATGGTATTGAAGAGGTCGTCGAGATCGAGCTCACCAGTGAGGAGAAGGCCGCGTTGGACAAATCCGCCGCCGCCGTCCAAGAGCTGAAGGATCTGCTCAAGACACTCTAGCCCAATTGAAGCTTGGGCGACAGGTCAGGGCTCTCCCCTACCCGAGTTGAGTACGGCCGAGATCTGCCGTGCCAGAGCAGATGTGATACCGGGCAGCGCGCTGAGTTCCGCCGGCGTTGCTGCCCGAATTTTTTTAATCCCACCGAAATGTTTCATCAATAGCGCCTTTCGCTTGGGACCAATGCCGGGGACTTCGTCCAGGGATGAATGCAGCGATTTGGTGTTTCGACGTTGCCGATGGTAGCGAATGACGAAGCGGTGAGCCTCGTCGCGGATACGCTCCAGGAACAGGCGCAGGTCCGTTTCCCGGCCGAAGAGAATGGGGTTTTGGCGCGCTGGCCTGAAAATTTTATCCTGCGTTTCTCCCTTTGCCGCATCCCGCTTGGCGATGGCGGCCACCTCCATGCGATGGCGGAGTCCCAGTTCATCGAGCACCGCCAGCACGGTGTTCAGCTGGCCTTTGCCACCGTCGATGAGGAGTAGGTCCGGCAGCGGTTCACTCCCCTCGCCCTTACCATAACGCCTTCCCATGACCTCGGCCATCTGCGCATAGTCATCGGGTTCCATCCGCCACTTGAGCCTGTAGCGGCGATACGCTTCCTTGGCAGGCTTCCCGTCTTCGAAGACCACCATGGCCGAGACCGGCCAGCTCCCCATGAGGTGCGAGTTGTCGAAGCATTCAATGCGGCGGGGCGGGTGGGCTAGTCGCAGCCGTTTTTGAAGCCGTTCGATGAAGTCGGTCTGGGCCGCCAGGCGGTCGCTGTATGCGCTGAGCTCTTTGCGGGCATTGGCCGAGGCCATCTGCAGCGGTTGCAGCTTTCTCCCACGGCGTGGCTGGTGCAAGCGTACCGCCCTGCCCCGCCGCTCGCTAAGCGCCTCTTGAATGAGGACGGAATCGTCGGGCAGATCGGAAACGAATATCTCACCTGGCACAAAGGGGGCCTGCCCATAAAATTGACGTAAAAAACTGCCCAGAACCTCGGAAGGGTCGCCCAATATTTCATTAAAGTGAAAATGGCGGGTATCCATCAGGACGCCGCTTCGCACCACAAGTTGAGTGACCACGGCGTTGCCATAGGCCTGGGCCACGGCGACGATGTCGCGGTCGCCGAAGTCGGCCGCTACCATCACTTGGCGCTCAAGCGTGCGTTTCAGCGCTTGGAGCTTGTCGCGCAGGACGGCGGCGCGTTCAAAGGCAAGTGCTTCGCTGGCCGCGTACATCTCCTCACTGTAGCGGTCCAATAATTCGGGAGTGCGTCCTTTTAGAAAGAGGATCACCTCTTTCACGGTCTCGTTGTAGGCGGAGCGGTCGATCGGCAAGCAGCAGGGTCCCAGACAGGTGCCGATCTGATAGTTGAGGCAGGGGCGTGTGCGTCGATGAAAGACCTGGTTGCTGCATTTGCGTAACTTGAACGTCTTGTCGATCACCTTGAGTGTGGCGCGAACAGCTTGGGAGGAGGAGTAGGGTCCGAAATAGAGCGCTCCGTCGCGTCTGATCTTGCGCGTCAGGACGATGTGGGGAAAGGGTTCTTGCAGGTCGATTCGCAAGACCGGATAGCGCTTGTCATCTTTCAGGTTGACGTTGTAGCGCGGTCGGTGGCGCTTGATCAGGCTCGCCTCCAGGATGAGGGCCTCCTTCTCGGTGGCCGTGAGGATGGTCTCAATGGATGCGATTTGGGCCACGAGAGCGGCAGTCTTGGGATCGTGGTGTTCGATGGCGCTAAAGTAGGAGGGCACCCGCTTGCTGAGGTCGCGGGCTTTGCCGACGTAGAGAATCGAACCATCGGCAGCCTTCATGAGATATACCCCAGGGCCATCGGGAAGGCTGGCCAATGCGTCGGTTATCGCTTGGCTGCGGGGCTGGTCGGTGGGGGGCATCTGCCGGGGAGCCATCAGGAATCTCCAATGCCCTCAAAGATCAGCCGCTGCTTGAGATGGCGGATTTGGTCCCGAAGGCCGGCGGCCTTTTCAAATTCCAGATCTTTGGCAGCCGACCGCATCTCCGCTTCAAGGGCCGCGATATCACTGGCCAAGCTCTCAGGCGTCCAATAATCGGTCGGTGCTTCAGCTACGGCCGCTGCCACTTCAGACGCCTGCGCATCCGCTTCCAGATCGAAGATGGTAAGAACCTCCTTGCGGATGGTGCGTGGGGTTACCCCGTGGGCCTTGTTGTATTTGCCCTGTTTGGTCCGTCTACGCTGGGTTTCCTCGATGGCGGCCGCCATGGCGGGTGTTACTTTGTCGGCGTACAGGATGACCTGACCTTGGGCATTGCGGGCGGCGCGTCCGCACGTCTGGATGAGGGAGCGGGCAGAGCGCAGGAACCCCTCCTTATCCGCATCGAGGATGGCGACCAGACTCACTTCGGGGATATCCAAGCCCTCACGCAGCAAGTTGATCCCGATCAATACATCGAATTTTCCCAATCGCAAATCGCGGATGATGTCCATGCGCTCCAGTGTGGTGATGTCCGAATGCAGGTAGCGTACGGCGATCCCCATGTCCGAAAAGTACTCGGTCAAATCCTCGGCCATCCGTTTGGTCAAGGTGGTCACCAGAACACGCTCTCTGCGTTCACAGCGTTGGGTGATCTCGGTGTAAAGGTCGTCCACTTGATCGGTGGCCGATCGAACGTCAATGCGGGGATCGAGGAGGCCGGTGGGACGGACAATCTGTTCCACCACCGCGCCATTGGCGGCTCGCAATTCATAATCGGCCGGCGTCGCCGATACGAAAACCGCTTGATGAACGCGGTGCTGCCACTCTTCAAACTTGAGGGGCCGGTTGTCCAAAGCTGAAGGCAACCGGAAGCCAAATTCCACAAGCGTTTCTTTGCGAGATCGATCCCCCTTGAACATGGCACCGATCTGGGGCACGGCGATGTGGCTCTCGTCCACGAAAAGGAGGTAGTCTTCGGGAAAATAGTCCATCAGTGTTGGCGGCGGCTGGCCAGGCCTGCGCCCAGTTAGGTGGCGGGAGTAGTTCTCGATGCCGTTGCAGTAGCCGATCTCCTGGATCATCTCCAAATCAAACTGGGTGCGTTCATCGATACGCTGGGCTTCGATGAATTTATCCACTTCCCGGAAATAGGCCACGCGCTGTTTCAACTCCGCCACGATTGTCTCGCGCGCCTTTTTTAGGGTTCGCTTGGAGGTCACGTAGTGGCTGGCTGGATAGACAGCTACCCGCGGTCGGGCGTTGAGCACCTTGCCGCGCAAAGGATCGATCTCGGCGATGGCCTCGATCTCGTCGCCGAAAAAGTCGATCCGCAGGGCGACCTCTTCCTCGTAGGCCGGAAAAAGCTCTACGCGATCGCCCCGCACACGAAAGACGCCGCGATGAAAATCCATGTCGTTGCGCTCGTAGTGGATATTGACCAAATCCAGCAGCAGCTTTTCCCGGGAAATTTCCATACCGCGATAGAGCTCTACGCGCATCTCGAGGTAATCTTCCGGCGCCCCCAGGCCATAAATGCAGCTCACACTGGCCACCACGAGCACATCCCGGCGGGAGAGGACCGATCGCGTGGCCGAGTGCCGCAGTTTGTCGATCATGTCGTTGATGGAGGAGTCTTTCTGGATATAGGTATCGCTACTGGGAATGTAGGCTTCTGGCTGGTAGTAATCGTAGTAGCTGACAAAATATTCGACGGCGTTTTCCGGGAAGAGTTGACGAAATTCATGGTATAGCTGGGCTGCCAAGGTTTTGTTGGGTGCCATGACCAGGGTGGGACGGTTGAGGGTGGCCACCACATTGGCCATGGTGAAGGTCTTGCCGGATCCGGTCACCCCCAGCAGCACCTGAGCGGGCCGCCCGTCCCGAATTCCGCTGACCAGATCTGCTATGGCCGCCGGTTGATCCCCTTGGGGCGTGAAGCTTGTTGCGAGCTTGAAGTGTTCCATCATTACCTCACGGTTTGCGCTGCTTCGCCCGTTCCCTCATCAGCAGGCTGCACGTTGCGCCGATCGCTTCGCCACGGCCGTAAGGCCCGACCCCTTCCGTGGTGGTGGCTTTAATATTGATCCGCTCAGGCGGAACGTCCAGCACGGCGGCGATCTTTTCGCGCATGGCTGCCTTGTAGGGCCCGATTTTCGGTGCTTGCGCCAGAACGGTCGCGTCCAGATTGACCAGTCGAAGGCCACTCTGGCGCACCAAGTCAAATGTCGTTTGCAGGAGTTTAAGGCTATCGATGCCGAGATAGGCAGGGTCACTGTCGGGGAAGTGTTCCCCGATGTCACCCAAGCCGGCAGCCCCTAAAAGGGCGTCGCAGATCGCGTGCAGGAGGACATCGGCGTCAGAGTGCCCCGCCAGCCCTTTTGCGTATGGGATCTGAACACCTCCCAGGATCAAGGGGCGATGATCTACGAGGCGGTGGACGTCGAAACCATTACCGATTCGCATCTGATACTCCTTTTGCGGGCCCATTGCGGATGGGAGATTGGCGCACCAAACCGGTTTGGACGCGTCGCGGCCATCGAAAGTGTCATTTATCAAGCCTGGGTGCCAAAGCGTCCGTTACCGAAAGCCCACCACTTCGAAGACTTCTATGGGGTGGTATTTTCCTTTGGCTTTGAGGGGGTCCAGTGGACCGACGGCGATCTGGATTGGCAGGGCATTGCTCGTGGATTCGGAGATGATAATCTGCCCCGGTTTGGCGGCGGAGCAAAGGCGTGAGGCGGTGTTGACCGTATCGCCAATCACCGAGTAGCTCATGGTGCGGGATGATCCGATGTACCCCGCCACCAGTTCCCCGGTGTTGATACCGATGCCCACTTCGATGGGCGGCTTACCCTTATCCATGCGATCGTGGTTGAAACCGATCAGGGCGTGTTGAATATCCAAGGCAGCTTTTACCGCCCGGTATGGCGCGTCATGATGCCGCACCGGCGCGCCCCATATGACCATGATCGCATCACCGATGAATTTATCTACCGTTCCTTCATGTTTAAAGACCACATCAACAATGCATTCGTAATATTCGTTGAGGAGCTGGAGTACTTCCGCCGCATCGGTATTTTCGCTGATGGCTGTAAAGCCGCGGATATCGGCGAACAATACAGTTGCCTCGACGCTTTCGCCACCCTTTTCCACCGTGAGCGCGCCACTGACCACACGCTCCGCCAGGGCTGGTGAGAGCAACCGCTGAAAGCGCTCCCGCGTCGCGGCGTCGCGCTCTGCCTTTTCCGCAAGGCGCCGGCGTTCATTCATGATGTACTGGGCGTGGGATCCGAAAATGGCAAAGAGACACAGCACAATGATGCGCATCCAAACCTCGTTCAGATCGAGGCCGATCATGCGCTCCAGGAGGGTCTCTTCAGCGGAGAGAAAAAGGGATAGGAAGGAGTCCAACAGCCAGTAGACGCCCGCCAGTGACATGCCGATGAAGAGCATCTGGTTGGACAGGAAACGGTTTTTCACTTTTTCCTTGTTCATACGCCCATCACTCAAGCGTTCGCGTCTTACGATATTGCCCCATCGGTCTTGCCTAATTGTTCAACTCGGCGGCGGTCGATGTCGATACTATATGAAGGACAGTGGGATTGATGAACACATCGGGGACGGGGTTGGGCTTATCTCGATTTGGGTTTTTTTTCAAGTTTTTGCTCTCGAAAGGACCGCATCATGAGGACACCTAAGGGAGGCGCTTGACCCAGACAGCCACCCCGGAAGAGGCGCTTTCGATCGGTACTCGGGCCCAATAACGCAATAATTCTTGACATTTTGAGTATGTTATGGGCAAATCGCACTCGAAAAAAAGCGATCCTTGTACCGTCGCTTCTTCGTCTGCGGCCGCTCCCCATCAAACTGTATCCAACGGAGTGCTATTTTGGCAAAGCGCGATGAGATCACGTCCACCGAAAAATTGCTCGATCTGATTCGGGAGCCCAAAGATCATCCCGGTTCCCAGCCAATAGCGCCCCCCGCAGTGACGGCCCCATCCACCGAATCGGACCAGATTCCTGCCAAAGTGTCAACGCGTTCCATCTCCCTCAAACGCCGCGCCACGGTTGGCGTGGAGATCGGTTACACCGAACTCAAGATGGGCAAGGTCCTTCGACAGGCCGAAAAGAAGGTGGAGCTGGTCGATTATCGCAGTGTAGCCCTTCCCGAAGGCATTGCCCCGCATGAAGAGGGCTTCGATGCCTTTCTCAAAAAGGCGCTCGTTGACTTTTGCGGAAATCCTGACCGCGTCAACGTGTGGAGCGTCATCTCCTCCGCACGGGTGGAGACCCGTTGCGTGCGGATTCCCAAGTTACCGCGCAAACAGGTGGCCAACGCCGTCTACTGGACATTCACAAAAGAGGTGCACTTCAATCGCGAGGAGGAACTTCTCGATTTCGAGGTGCTGGATGATGTCCTGGACGCTGGTGTACAAAAGACCGAGGTGATGACCTATACTGCGCCGCGCGCAGAGGTCGAACAGATGACGGCCACCTTTCGCAAAGCGGGCTATCCGCTGAAAGGCCTCTCCATTGTTCCCTTCGCCGTCCAAAATTTGCTGCGAACCGGGATTCTGCCCACACAGGGGCGTGACATCTGCAACCTCTTCATCGGCCGGGATTGGTCCCGCATCGCCATCTACGCCAATGGGAATCTAATATTGGCGCGGGGCATCAAAGCCGGCATGCGCAGTATGGTGGAGGGATTGCAACAGGGGATCGCCAGCGGGGAACTCCCGCCAGAACTCGTTGCTGCGGCCGTCGCGTCAGCCGGAGATGGTGAACTTCCCTTTGGTCCGACGGAAAACGTACATCAAGCCCAGGCCCAAAAGCTGTTGTCCGCCTATGCTCGCGGCGAGCTGACGCATCGGCAGGCCGCCCCCCAAGCGGCTGACCAGATCCTCACCCTCATCCAGCCAGCTCTGGAAAGATTGCTGCGGCAGGTGGAGCGCACCTTCCAGCACTATGCATTGCATTTCAGCGGGGCGGGTCTCGAGCGCATCTTCGTTTCAGGTCCCCTGACCGGATGCAAACCCATCGGGGACTACCTGCGTCGCCAACTGGATCTGCCCATCGAAAGCCTCAATCCATTTCCGGAAGGCTCAAACTTCATTCGCTCGGTCGCCGTTCCAAAAATGATGGCCGAGAAGGAGGCCTACGTTCCGGCGGTCGGCATGGCGTTGGCGCGCAACACCCTCACGCCCAATTTCCTTTACACCCACAAGGACAAGGAGAAGCAGGCCAGCGTGGATCGCATCAACCGAATGGTTTTTTCGGTTTGCATGGCGGTCCTGCTCATCTTTTCTGCCTGGTATCTTTGGCAGGGTCATCGACTCAATCGTGCAGAAGACGAAGTCGCCCGCCTTCAATCCCAACTGACCAGTTTCAGCCCCCAGGCGGATAAGAACATGGTGCTGAAGATGATGGCCCATGCTCAGCAGCAGAGCCAGACCTTCGATCAAATCCGAGACAGCTACAAGCCGTTGGCCCTGATCAATGAAATCAATGAAATTACACCGGCCAACATTCGCCTCATCGCAATGGATGCGACCTTCGGCGGCAAAGAAGCGGAAAGCGCGGTGGTGGACATTGAAGGCGTGGTGTTTGGCGATCGCTCGAGTTTCGAAGCGGCCTTGACCGGCTACATGCTGCAATTCAAGGCGTCGCCCCTGTTTCAGAAGCAGGTCATCATCAGTAAGAGCTTTCAGTTTTACGACAATCAGGAGGTTCTGCGGTTTAGCGCGCGGCTGGATCCCTCCTGAAAGCGGAGGGCCACATCGGGAACATGGGAGTTAGTCAATGGCCGGAATACCGAAGCTGCATCCCCGCAGCATCACGTTCATCTTCATCTGCCTCGTCGGCGTCACAGCGATGGCGCTGTTGGGCCTGCTGCCCAATCACTTGGAGCTGCAGGAGCTGCGGGAGGAGGCGAACCAGCTAGAAATGGAGATTCAGCGGCAGGAAGCCTTGTCGCCACTGGTAAAAAAGCTGGTTCAGAAGGCCAAGCCCATGGCGCTACAGGGGTTAGAGCAGCCGCCACCGCGTGAGGCTTCCGAAGGATCCATGGCCGCCCTCAGCACCCAACTGGCCGACCTGGCGGCCGAGCATGGCCTGACGCTTGAAATGGCTGTGCCGGATGAGCGCTCCCTGGTGGACACGGATGGCCATCTGGTGATCAACCTTCGGCTCAGCGGAGATTTTTTCCGCTTCAGAGAATTTCTGATGTCACTGGTCCAGCAGGCCAACTTGGCGCGCATGGAGACCTTGCGTATCGAGACGCTTAATGACCGCCGCGAACTGAGCACTCGGCTCGTCTTCCTGCAGGCGGCTTAAGGTAGGGTAACGAATGACCACTCGTGAAAAGATCATTGTCGGTGTAATGATTCTAACGGTGATGTACGGTGGCTACACCCTTTTTTTCAGCAGAGAAGCCATCACCGTCACATCTGTCACCAAGGATGAATCGGTTGCCGACCTGCAGAAGTTTGTCATCGATGTTGCTCAAAAACTGCAGAATACAGAGCCGTCAGAGCCTGAGCTGCACAGCCTGGAGCAGGCAGGCCGCAACTGGCAGAAAGACCCCTTCCTGCGCTCGGTGGCGGCCCTCACTGCAGAGCTCGAGAAGAGTGTTCCTGTGGAAGCGCCCGAGGAGAAGCCCAAACCAGAAGAAAAACCGATTCTACGGTACAGCGGATTTCTGCAGATGGGGGCCAAGCGAATGGCCATCATCAATGGCATGGAGTACGAGGAGGGTGAGATGCTGCCAGCCGCCGGCTACTTCATCCGTTCCATCTCACCCAAATCGGTGGTTATCGGTAAAATAGGGGATGCAAAAAGTCATGTACTGCCGTTGGACGAAACCCGCTAAGACCAATGGTGAAACCCAATTAAACCAGGATTTGCCATGAGCCGAATTGTTAAGATTTCGAGATGCTACCAGCTGTACATGACCATTTTTGTGGTCATCCTTCTTATGGGCTGCGCGGGCCAGCAATATCAGAAGCAGACGCCAGACTTTTCTGAATGGACCATGAAGGCCAAAAAAGCACGGGGATTTTCCCCCACAGCGCGTGAACGCAAGTTGGAATTGCCGGCGGAAGACGCGGTTTCGAATCAGATGGCCGCCGATGATGCCGCCGCTTCGCGCGAGCTGCCCAACAAACGCATCACGCTCCGAATGCACGACACCGATCTGAGAGTATTGTTGAGAGCACTCGTGCGGGCCGTTGATCAGAATATCATCCTCAACGACAGCGTGCAGGGCGTGGTCTCGCTTAACGTCAGCAAAGCTCCATGGGACCAGGTATTTACAGGGCTACTCAATACCCATGGCTTGGGGTACGAGTGGGAGGGGGATATCATTCGGGTTGTGTCGCCAGAAGACACCACCCAACGACTGAAGAATCTGGAGGCGGTCTCCCTCATCAAACAGAAGAAACGGGCCATCGAGTTGACGGAGCCACTGTTAACCCAAGTCATTCCCATTGACTACGCGGACGCCACGAATCTTAAGGAGAACCTGGAAAAATTTCTCAGCGAATCCGAACCGGGCCAGCCGATCGGTTCGGTGTTGGTGGATGAGGGTACCAACGCCCTCATCGTGAAGGCCATGCGCAGCGACCTGAAGCAGATGTTGACCCTCATCGAGAAGCTGGACCGACCCAGCCGCCAGATCTTGATCGAAGCGCGCATTGTGGAGGCCACCCGCGAAACGGCCCGCAATCTCGGCATCCAATGGGGTGGGTTGGCCGAAGAGGGCGTTTGGATCTACCCGGGCAGCAACAGCAGCGGGGTGGTGGGACAGCCGCTCACCAACGACGGCATCGACCCCACCTCCGGTTTCGCGGTCAACTTCCCGGCTGCCCTGACCGGCGGTGCCGGCTTGAGCCTCGGCCTGGCGGTCGAGGAGGTGGGCTCTCACTTGCTGGCCGTTCAGTTGTCGGCCCTGCAGCAGGAGGGCAAGCTGAACATTCTTTCCAGTCCCTCGATTACGACCATGGACAATCAGCCGGCCGTCATCGAGAGCGGCGATGAGGTCCCGTTTCAGACAGTGGAAGATGGCGAAGTGAACATCGAGTACAAGAAGGCCGTCCTCAGCCTTGAGGTCACACCGCATGTCATTGAAGGCCAAACGATAAAACTGGATATCGTTACCAGCAAAGATGAGCTCGATTTTTCCAGAACCGTGGCTGGGAATCCCACCATCATCACCAGAAGAGCCGAGACCAACGTCATTCTCTACGATGGTCAGACCACCGTGATCGGTGGCCTCAACGAAGAGACCCGCAACGATACCGACAGCGGTGTGCCCGGTCTGCAGGATATCCCCTTGCTGGGATACTTGTTCAAAGGCACCAGTCGCAGCAACAGGATGGAGGATGTCCTGATCTTCATCACACCGCATATTTTGGGCGAGCGCGGTGAGTAAACGACGGAATGGCCTTTTCTGGGAGCTATCGATCATCGCCTGCGTGATCGCAACCGATCACTTCTCTTTGCGAGCGCAAGCTTTGCGGGAGAAATAGTGGGATCGCCATGGACTACTTCAGCATCCTGAAACTGGACAAGGAACCCTTTTCCAACTCTCCGGATCCCTCCTTTTTTTTTAAGTCGCAGCAACATCAGGACTGTCTCCAGAAGGTCGAACTGGCACTGCGCCTCAAGCGCGGACTCAACGTGGTAATGGGCGATGTGGGCACCGGCAAAACCACCCTGTGCCGCCAGTTGATCCGTCGCTTCCGCAATGACGATACGGTCGATACCCATCTCATCCTCGATCCGGGATTCGACACGCCCTTGGAGTTTCTTTCGACGGTGGCCGGCATGCTGTCTGATGATAGCCTCACCGCCCAGCCAGATACTTGGCAATTGAAGGAATCGATTAAGAACCACCTGTATCATCTGGGGGTGGACCAGGGCCGCACCGTCATCCTCATCTTCGATGAGGGCCAGAAGCTTCCCGACTTCGTCATCGAACTACTGCGAGAGTTTCTCAACTACGAAACCAATACCCAGAAGCTGCTTCAAATCGCCATCTTCGCCCAGTGCGAGTTTGAAGCGGTCCTCAACACACACGCCAACTTCGCCGACCGGGTCAACCTCCTCCACCGACTCGAACCGATGAGTTTTCGAGACACCCGTGAGATGATCCGCTTCCGACTGAAGCAATCCAGCACCAGCCCGAAACCCTTGCCCCTCTTCACCTACCCTGCCATGTGGGCCATATACCGCTTCAGCCGAGGGTATCCGCGCAAAATCATCAATCTCTGCCACCAGAGCCTGCTGGCCATGATCATCCAGAACCGCACCAAGGCGGGGTTGATGCTGGTACGTTCCTGCGTTCGACGAGCCATTAGCCATCCGGCGCGCCGAATATGGCGGCCCCTGACCACTTTTTTAGCCCTCATCCTCATCCTTGTCGTAATCGGCGCCTTGATCCCGGAACCCTATTCACCGATGTCCCATCTCTTGTCGGGCATACGGTCGCGGCCGTGGGTGTCGGTCCATCCCGTTGGCAACACGCTTTCTTCCGCAGAGATATCCGCGAAAACAGGTGGGGCGGTGCCAAGGGAAGCGACCCCACCACTCCAAGGTAACTCGGATGCATCAGACCCGGACCATGACCCTGCAGGTCCATCTGGCGTGGTCGACGCCGATGCGCCGCGCATTAAGGATGCCTCCTTCATGGAGGAACCCGAGGCCGTCGCGCCTCCGGAGCCGCTATCACCGGTCGCACTGCCACCCGACGAAAGTGCCGCTGCGGCGACGGTCAGTGCAACGGTGGTGCCCCCCTCCCCCACTGCCATTCGCCAAATTAGGGAGGCGACTGGCAGCCAGACGTCTCAGCCGAACACCGTGCCGCCATATCCTAGTACCGCAACTGCAGCGGCCAGAACCCCAAGGGCGGGTCAGCCACTGCTGCTGGGCAGACTGCGAGTGGCGTCCGGCGACACGATTGTCCAGCTCGTTCGGCAGATTCGTGGAAACTACGATCCCGCATACGTAACGAACCTGTTGGCCCTGAATCCGCACATCAAGGATCCCGATAGTATCGCCATCGATGACGAGATCATCTTTCCGGCGTCGCCGGTGAAGGTCAGCCCCCTGATCGATGAGATCTATTGGCTGCAGCTGGATCAAGGCCCGTCGCTCAGTCAGGCCCACCTGGCGTATCGGGCGTATCGAAACCGGGGTTTCGCCGTTCATCTGGTTCCTTTCTGGACGGCCTTGGAGGGACTGCGCTTCGTGGTGCTGGCTGCCGAAACGTTTACCTCTGAAGCGGCTGTTCTGGCGAAGATCGAAACGTTACCGGCAACGCTGGCGGCCACTTCCAGCGTTCGCAGCCAGTGGGGGCAGCGCCCCGTTTTTTTTGCATCTCCCTTTTAGGTGGTCGTGCTTTCATGGCGATACTGCGAAACCGATTCTGCATGAACTTCATAGGACGCGACAGTGCTTGAAAAAAAGAAGCTGGGCGAAATGCTCGTCGAAGCAGGCCTACTCGGTGAGGATCAACTCAAGGAAGCGGTTCTCGGGCACAAGCAGGGCAAGCTCAAACTGGGGGAGTACCTGGTGCGCGAGGGCTTGGTGAGTGGTGCCCAGATAGCCGACCTGCTTTCGAAACAGCTGAAGATAGAAAAATATCAGCCTGACCAGTATCCCCTCGATTTCACCTTGCCCAACCAGATACCGATGGAGCTGGCACATCGCTACCAGACCATCCCCCTGACAAAAAGCCGCTCATTGCTGACCATCGCCATGACGGACCCCATGGACATCAACGCCATCGATGCCATCGAGGTGCACACCAACTGCGAGGCTGAGGTGGTGATCTGCTCCTATCAGGAGTTCAATCATCTCTTCAACAGCCTCTATGGCTCCTATTCGGAGATGGGCGGTGTCATCGAGGGTATGGAGGAGATGCAGATCGAGCGGCAGCAGGAGCTGGAGCCCGAGGAGACCATCGAGACCGATGTGGAGGTGGGCTCCCTGCTCGACATGACCGAAGAGGCGCCTGTGATCCGACTGGTCAACTCCATCTTGGCGCAGGCCGTTCGAGAAGGCGCCAGCGATGTCCACATCAGCCCGGAAAAAGACTATGTCCAGGTACGATTTCGGGTGGACGGCCGACTCCACGACGTGCCTGCGCCGCCCAAATCGATGCTGCTGTTGATTATTTCACGGCTCAAGATTTTGGCGAACATGGATATCTCCATATCGCGAATACCGCAGGATGGCCGCTTCACCCTGCGCATGGACGGCAAAGAGATCAACATTCGGGCGTCTACCCTGCCCACCATCTACGGCGAAAATCTGGTGCTGCGGTTGCTGGATACCAGCACGGGCGTATACTCCCTTGAAAAATTGGGGATGGCGCCCGAGGATATCGCCAAGCTTGAACCCATGATCCACAAGCCATATGGGATGATTCTGGCGACGGGGCCAACGGGAAGCGGTAAGAGCACCACCCTCTACTCCATTCTCAAGCGGATAAATCAGCCCGACATCCACATCATCACCCTTGAGGATCCGGTAGAGTACCGAATCGCCAAAATCCGTCAGATCCAGCTGAACCGGCGGGCGGGAATGACATTCGCCAACGGTTTGCGCTCCATCATGCGCCAAGATCCCGATGTGATCATGGTGGGGGAAATCCGCGATGGTGAAACCGCCGGAATCGCCGTTCAGTCGGCGCTGACAGGCCACCGCGTGCTCAGTACGGTCCACACCAACGATGCCGCCGGTGCGATCACGCGATTCGTGGACATGGGCATCGAGCCCTTTCTCGTTTCATCGGTGATGTTGGTCACCATCGCCCAGCGGCTGGTTCGAAAGGTGTGCCCCTATTGTGCCAGACCCTACAGCCCGCCGAAGGAAGCGCTTCGCCAGTGGGGGCTAGACACGGCGCAAGGGGCCAATTTCATGCGTGGTGCCGGTTGTTTCAATTGCATGGATATGGGATTCAAGGGCCGGACCGGCCTATATGAGGTGTTGATCATCGATGAATTCGTTCAGGAGATGATTCTGAAAAGAGCCTCGGCCCAATCGATCACGCGTGCCGCCAGGGAGTCGGGACGCCTGACCACGCTTAAGGACGACGCCGCACGCAAGGTGTTAAGTGGGGTCACCACCCTTGACGAAGCGGCCTCGGCAGTAATGGGCCTCTAAGCCCGCCGCATCTCGCGCATCGACACGAATAGAGGGTTATAATGCCGCAATATGCATATGAGGTGATCAACGCCAATGGCACCCATGTTAGGGGCGTATTGGAAGCGGAATCGACACAAGACGCCAATGCCGTATTGGCTTCACGGGGGTATATCCCCATTAAAGTCCGACTGCAGCACGGGGAGTCCGGGTTCCAAACCTCAGACCGTTTCCGTCAGCTCTTCATCCGGATCAAGACGCATGAGGTGATCCTGTTCACCAAGCAACTGCGAACCCTGGTGAGAGCCGGTGTGCCCGTGATGACGATCTTTCAGGCGCTGGAGAACCAAACCGAGAGTCCGGCCCTCAAGCGGATCGTTACCATCATCAGCCGGGATGTGCGGGAGGGGGCCAGCTATTTCGATGCCTTCCGCAAGCATCCCAAGGCGTTTTCACCCCTCTACTGCAGTATGATTCAGGCGGGAGAGGCCAGTGGCGCGTTGCCCAGGGTGTTGGACCGCCTCATCGAGCTCATTGAACATGAGGACACGATCCGCTCCAACATCCGATCGGCGCTGCGCTATCCCATCATTGTGACGAGTTTCTTATTTGTCGCCTTCATCATCTTGTTGACCTTCGTCGTGCCGAAATTCGTCACCATTTTGGAGCGATCCAATATGGAGCTGCCACTGCCCACACGCATCTCCATCTTCATGTACGATGCGCTGAGCAACTATTGGGCACTCATCCTGGTGGCACTGGTGGCGGCAGGATTCGGTCTGAACGCCTACCTTCGGACCAGCCGTGGGAAGCTCGTCCGCGACAGGCTCTATCTCTCGATGCCGCTCGTCGGACCACTGCTGATCAAAGCCGCCATGAGTCGTTTTGCCAGCATCTTTTCCATCCTACAGGCCAGTGGCGTGGCCGTCTTGGAGTGTCTGAAGATTTTGTCGGGTACAATCAACAACACCGCCATCGCCGCCGAGTTCGATCAGATCGGCGATCGCCTCGAGGAGGGGCGGGGCATTTCGGGACCTTTGCGATCATCCGTTTATTTTCCCCCCTTGGTGATCAACATGATCGGGATCGGTGAAGAATCGGGCAATCTGGAAGATATGCTCAATGAAATTTCCGACCACTACGACGCGGAAGTGGAGTACAGCATGCAAAAGCTGTCGGAAGCGATCGGGCCGATCTTAACACTTGCGCTGGCGGCGGTGATCGGTTTTTTTGCGCTGGCGATCTACCTACCGATGTGGAATATGTCCCAAATGGCGGGCTAACACCGGAATTTGGACGGCGGCGAAACGATGCCCAAAAGGCCGTTTTCAATTTGGTTGCAGGAGGTGCGACGCAACCTCAACCTTTACGTGATCATCCCCATCATCTTTGCGGGCATGTCCTTTCTCTCCATGTTGATCACCTACCGCATCACCATCTATTATCCGAGCAGAGGCCTCACGCCTCACTGGCCCCTGGCCATTTGGGGCGCTGTCTTGGTGCTCTTCACATATGTCAGCGGGCTGTTGGTGGTAAAGTTTCTCATCGATCCCGTCAAGCGGTTCCTCTCCCAAACACGCCGATTGGGCGTCGTCCATCAGATAGATGTCACCGGCGAGGGCGGCGCCGGGGACGATATCCCTGGCTTCACCAGCCTTTTCGAACAGGTCAGCGAGCTTCTCAGCAAGGTGGAAGCCCGCCAGATGTTTCCCGAGATCATTGGCCAGAGCAATTCGATGCTGGTCGTCCTGAACCGAATCCTGAAAGTCGCCCCCACGGACGCCACGGTACTGGTGACCGGTGAAACGGGGACCGGTAAGGAATTGGTTGCCCGCAGTATCCACCGCCACAGCCATCGCAGCAGCAAACCCTTTGTCGCTCTGAATTGTGCGGCGATACCTGCAGGACTCATCGAGAGCGAGCTCTTTGGTCATGAGAAGGGCGCTTTCACGGGTGCCCACACCCGCAAAATGGGAAAGTTCGAGACCGCCAGCGGTGGAACCCTTTTTATGGACGAAATCGGCGATATGCCGATGGAGACGCAGGCAAAGCTCCTGCGGGCGTTGGAGGAGCAACAGATCGAGAGACTCGGCAGCGAAAAGCCAGTGACAGTCGATGTCCGTATCATCGCCGCCACCAACAGGGATCTGGACGAGCGGGTGAAGGATGGTCGCTTTCGCCAAGATCTCTTTTTTCGATTGAACGTGTTTTCCATCCAGCTGCCCCCACTCAGGGCCCGCTTGGAGGACATCCCTCTTCTGGCGAACCATTTCCTTACGACAATGCCCGACAGCAGCGATAAACGTATCCTCCCAAGCAGCCATCGCTTGCTCATGGCGCATGATTGGCCGGGCAATGTGCGAGAACTAAAAAATGCCATTGAGTCTGCTGCCGTGCTGACCGCGGACGAAATTGCGCCGGGCCACCTACCGGGCTTTCTTATTTCAGGTGTTGGGGAAAAATTGGAAGGGGGCGCTCAGAATGCTCAGGGAAGAGAGCTAAGAGATGATGATGCCGATGAGCTCAGTCTCGACGATCAGGTGCGCGCATTTGAGAAGGGCCTCATCGTCGAAGCCCTCACCGAGAGCCGTGGCGTGCAGGTGAAGGCTGCGGCACGATTGGGGATCAAGGAGCGCAGCCTCTGGCATCGCATTAAGAAGCATCAGATAGACGCCGCCGAATTCAAGCGCAGCGGCTGAGATTTGCCAGAAACTATCATAATTTGATGTTTTTAACCTACATCATTTGTAGTATGTTCCAAATTGCCCTGTTTTTTCCGTGACAAAACGATGGGGATGGTTTATTTGTCGGCCCTGAAAACACCCCCCATCGTCAAATTGGCCCCTTTTGGAGAGGTTTTTTGCTCTGTATCAATGTTCGGCGACAATATATGGCGCAATACTTGCCTAGTATTTGCGCCAGCTCTTAATCCAAATTTTACGACAACCATTCGTTACATGGGAGGGTCTGGAAATGAGCGCAGTCACTACGCAGCGTGATCACAAGAATCCAGGATGCCGTGTCTTGCGCAGGAAGGCGGAGGATGATGCTGGCTTCACCCTGGTGGAGATTATCGCTGTTTTGGTAATTTTGGGGATATTGGCCGCCGTGGCGGTGCCGCGGTACTTTGACCTTCAATCTAAGGCACGTGACAAGGCGGCCCAGGGAGCTCTTGCCGAGGCCATGGGTCGGATTACGCAGCGTTTTGGGGATCAAGTGCTCTCCGGCATCGCCTGGAGCCAAATCACTTACACAGCCGGTGACCTGGGCACCGATATGGGGGACTTTACCTTGAGCGTCCTAAGCGGCGGCGGTCAAGGCACCAGCGATATCCTCGTTGTCGCCCACGGTCGAGGTGGAACAGCCGTATCCGGCGCCATTGCCTCGCGCCGCGTACCGCGGCCAGGGTCTCCCAACGGTCCCTAAATGATGCGTTATGCCGCCAGTCCCGGATAGCGATACGCTATCCGGGGCGGTATCTCAGTCGCTCATTCGTTCGCCCCGCCCAGCTGACTTTCCAGCACATCCAAATTGCCCCGCAAGTGCTCCGCGAACGCTCGCCGCAAGATTTCCTTGTTATGACGCCAGGCGGTCGTGTTGGTATACGCTGCATCCATGGCCAGGAGTTCAACCAGCGGCTGGCCCTGCTGCGCGCTCATCAACCGGTCCATCAACCCGGCGCGTTCCACGACCTTGTCCAACTGTGTATAGAGCTCCGTCAGCGCCAGCAGGGCATCCCGATGGGTCGGCTGGATGGACAATACTTCCCGCCACAAGGAGGCCGCCCGTCCCAATTGTCCCCGCTGACGATGGATTTCGGCCATTATAGCGCGGGGCGGAATGCCGGAGGGTCGTTTTACCACGACCTTGACGGCGTTCCGATAGGCGGCGCGGTGCTGCCCCAATTTCAACTGGACCAGGCTCAGGCTGTTGAGGAGGGCGGGATCCTCCGGATGACGGCTGTATTGAATCGCCTTGAGGATGTGTGCTTCAGCGGCTTCGTAGTTGCCGCTGCGGGAGGCGTTTAGGGCGAGCTTCAACCATGCCTTGGTGAGGACGGGGCTCATCTGAACCGCCCTCTGATACGCCTCGATCGCTTTCTCGCTGTGCAGACCTTCCAGCCTCTCGTAGACACGCCCCAGATTGTAATAGACGACAGGCTCTTGGGTCCGGTTGTTGTACCGACCGCTTGCCAGCGCTTTTTCAATGGCCGCCTTGCCTTTCTCGGTTTCGCCCAAGGTGAGCAGCACATTGCCCAAGTTGTTCTGCACGACGCTCAGATGTGGGGTTTTGCGCGCGTTGTTGAGCCACATTCCGAGGTCGGTCTTGAACACGGCGTTGTACAGATAGGTTGCGTACCCGTTGGCACCGATAAAGAAGGCGATGGCAAACAATAATATGGGGCGGACGAGGGCGCTTTCCCGAAAGTATGCCAGGGCGCGCAACACCAGAATGGCCAGGAGCAAATGCAGAAACACCATGGGAAGGTAGTTGCGGTGCTCATAGACCAACTCCAATGGGATGATGGAGCTTTCGACGGCATGGTTCAAAAAGTAGAACAATAGGGCAAATCCCACCAACGGGAACCGACGTCGCCCGATGAGGCTGAAAACAATGATGGCCCCTACGATGATCAACGCCGGCAGTGTGGTGGCGGGGGTTGTCCAGCTGGTCGAGACCAAGGGGTCGTGCAGCAACATCATCCGTGAACCGGTGGGATATATCATGAGCCCCAGATAGAAGAGCAAAAGCCGCGGCTGCGTGAGCAAACGCTGCAGTGGTGTGAAGGGTCGAAACTGATAGTCACCGAACACGCCGCCAACGACCAGCCTGTGGATGCCGCCGATCGCCAGCAGAGTGACAATCAGCACGACAGACAATTTGAACGAAAATGGCAGCTTGTGCCCCGGTTCCTGAATTAAATAATACTCCATCGCGAGGATCGAAATGGGCGCCAAGACGGCGTTTTCTTTCGAGGCAACTGCGGCCAGTGCGGCGGCCACGCAAAGCGTCCACCAGCCCCACTGCCGCGGACGCCCCTCGGCGGTCCGTGCGCCGATATAGGCATAGAGGGAGAGCAGGTAAAACAGCGCCGCCATGCTGGCCATGCGCTGCACGATGTAGGTAACCGCGGTCACATTGAGGGGATGTACTGCCCACAAGACGGCACCCAAGAGGGCGATATGGCCGGCCTGATCACCATAGGTGGCTTTTAGACGCGGAAGTCGCAACATCCGCCGAATCAGCAGGAAGAGCGCCACCGCCGCCAAAAAATGGATGCCGACGTTGACCACATGGTAACCAAATACCTCCAGCCCGCCATGGAGGTAATTGAGGGCGAAGCTAAGGAAGGCCAGCGGGCGGGAGGATCTCCCCTGCTCCTGGGATCCCTTGGCCATCGCCTCCCAGAGCGTGGCGACGCTGAAGTTCTCGATCTGGATGTGGGGATTTTCGATGATGTTGTGAATATCGTCGTAGTGCCATTCGCAATGGAAACTATTGCCATAGACGACCAATACGGCGGCACATAACAGCAGGATCGATCGACAGGCCATGGGTTGACCAAGTTCCAAATGTGATAGCGGGGCGATGCGATTGGGCGGCACGAGCGGCGTTCCTTATGCTTGGGCAGCGATGGGTGGATGTGGTAATCTTGGTCGCGATTGCGGGGGGCGCTACCATCACCTTGTACACCGGTTCTATCTCCGGGATCAAGTGATCTCATGGTAAATATGCATAAGTTTCAGCGTGTTTGCCTTTTTTCATTTCCTGTCGAGCGAAGTTCTGTTATGAACGAACGGATGCTGAAACCGCAGAGCGCCATAAATCCGTCCGGCGATGGGCCCTTACCCCTTGGCCGGCAACTGGGCTTTACCCTCTTTGAGGTCATCCTGGTATTGCTGATTGTGACCCTGCTCACCGCCATCGTGATCTCCCGTAATAGCCAATCGGCCACGCGGGCGAAGCTGCAGGGACAAGCGAATCTGCTGAAAACCCAACTGCGGTACGCCCAGGCACGGGCATTGAACGCGAATCAGATTTGGGGGATGACGGCCCTCAACAACAGCGTCTGGCTGTTCAACGGCGGCAGCACGGCCAACCAGATTCAGTTACCGGGTGAGGCCTCCAGCCCCGTGGTTTTCGGTGCCGGGGACCGCCAGGATCTGGCAGTGACGAATTTCACGGTGAGTTTTGACGATCGTGGGCAACCCTGCACAGGGGATACGGGCACCACGCCCATTGCGTCGGCGCTGGCCATCACCGTATCGGACACTGGTAGCGGCGCTTCCACCCAAATTGTGATCACCCCCAATACGGGCTTCATCCAATGAGCCATCCCCCCAGCTCGCCTATGCACCCGCGCTTGAACACGGTCGTCACTGCGAAAGCGAGCGGCTTCTCGCTGGTAGAGGTGATCGTCGCCATCGTCATCGGGGCCATCGCCAGTGTGCTGCTGTTCCAGTTTATGGGGGGCAACATGGCCCGGGTATTGACGCCCTTGGCCCGCATCGATCAAAGCTATCGTCTGACCGCCGTCATGGAGAATATTTCAGCCCATTATAAGAACCTGCTTTTGACCGATGCCACGCCGCTGGCCACCCTGGACACTGACATCCAGAACGGCAATGTCAGCACGAATACCCCCTATTTCGGCGAATACACCCCCACGGCGACGCAGTACATCGAGTTCGCTGGCGGTGTGGAATCCTCCTGCAGCGTTAATTGCCGAATCCTGCGCGTCGATCTCGAACGCGGGGAGCACCGGATTACGGCGCTTTTTACCAATTGAGGCCCGCTCGGCGTGCCTCTGAATATGTTTGGACATATGGTGCCATCATCTACCATTAATTGTGATTGCAGGGCTTGGCCAATGGGTGCCGAAAGGGGCTTCACCCTGCTTGAAGTGATTCTTGCGCTGGTCCTCACCGGTATCTTGACCGCCATGGTGGCCACTAGTGCGATTTCCGGCTTCAATTTCTTCGCAGCGGCCAGGGACAATATCCACATCACCCAGAAGGCCAATCTGGCGCTGGCGCGGCTGACCCGCGAGTTTCGGGAGATTACCAACATCATCGGTGTGGACACCACCCGTCCCTACCTGATTTACGATCGGGCCGCCGTGCGCAATGCCATCGCCCTAGACGCCGGGGACCTCAAGTTCTACGCGGATGTCGGTGGCATCACCTCCATGAATGCGGCTTACATCGCCGCCAACGGAGATGTGCTGATCGATGCGGTGACGGGATTCAGCCTCAATTTTCTCAACGGTACCACCAACTGGCAAGTATCCCCCACCTTTGATCCCATCCGGGAATTGTCGGCCATCGGGTTTCAAATCACCATTGGTCGCGAATCGTTCGGCGGCCGCGCGTCAACCTTTCAAAATACGGTTCACCTGCGCAATAACAACAACTATGGCGGCGCATCCTTGGCGGTGACCCCGCCCACGCCACCCACCCAAGGCGCATATCCCTGCTTTATTGGCGCGGCACAAACAGCCGCGGTGGCGCCCAATTGGCGGCATCTTTCCCTGCTGGCGATGCTGCTCTTGCCCGTCGCGTGGCTGCGCCGGCGAACCGCTTCGCCACTCGGCGTGTTGACGGTATTGTTGCGCGACATGCAGGGCGCCGCTCTGATCACCATTGTCGGGATCTTGGTCGTCTTTTCCGCCTTGGCGCTTGTCATGCTCCCCATGATCACCACCTCCCAATACACCCAATTGGATCAGGACGCCGCCTCGAAGACCTATTACCTCGCCGAATCCGGCTATCGCTACGCCGCCAGCCAATATCTCAACGCCGGCTCAGACGCCGCCAAAAATGCCGCCTTGGAGAACCTTCACGGGCAAACTTACAGCCTGGCCGGCAACGCCGGCAGTTTCCAGGTGAGTGTCTTCCCCTATTACGGCTATGTGAGCAGTGACCCCGGCGGCAGCACCACACTCACCATTCGCGTCCCCGGCGGACTGAGCGCTGATTTGGATGCCAGCGCCTTTGCCGGTGGTGGGCGGCTGCGGATCGGCAGCGCTGTCTTCGCCTACAGCAGCGCTAGCCCCAGCCCGCCCAACATCAGCTTCAGCATGACGTCCACCATGCCAAGTGTCCCCGTCAACACGAATGTTTACTTCATGGGCCGGACAAGCGCTGCCGCCCAAACGGTCGTCCAGGACGGGACTATCAACATGGCCAGCGGCACCACGCGCACCTTCCCCCTCGAAAACGCCGAGGTGATCATCAACGGCAATCTCTACGCCTACCGTCAAAACAACCGCACCACCGACCAGCTTGTGGGCATCACCGATCCAGAGGACCCCAATATGCCCGCACTGAACTTGGCGCCCGGTACCGACGTGGTCTTGGGTCGCTATGTCGATCTGCAGAGCACGGGCAGCTTCGGCAGTGGCGGCCTCGCCAGTCAGCGCTTGTTGACCTACCATGTCCCCCTGCCCAGTTCGGAGAATGCCCGGCACCGTCTGGAGTTTCACGATCGTTTCGAGGACCTCAGCCACTGGTCCACCATCTGGGGTGGCCAGGCAGCTGCCGATATCGGCGGCGACAGCGCCATGGCAATCACCGCCGTCGATACGTACACCAGCGGTTGGCCCCGCATCAGCATGACCGCCCTGGACTGGACCACCACAGAGCTGGATCTGGAGTGGATCCATCAGCGGGCCGATTACTTTCTCAGTTACGACGCTCAGGTCAAAATCGGCTTTGAGGGCAGCCCAACGCCGGATTGGGGGTTCACGCCACCAGGCAGCGACATTCCCACCTATTTCGCCGCCGGCCTCTCCTTTCGGCTGGACAGCGCCACCAGCAGCTTCAATGCCTACGGACTCTCCCTGATGCGCGGCAATAATGCCGCACCCGACCCTTTTGACAACCTGCCCAATGAGCTCCTTGACGCGGATTTCAATAGTAAGTTGATCATCCTCTTGTGGCAGCAGACTGGCGACGGCACCAGCCGAACCTGGCTGGCCTACGAGGAGATCGCCGATCTCACGCAGTTCGAGGAGAACGTGGAGGGTGGCGTGAACGGCTGGACGGCGGACGGCCTCTGGAATATCAGCACCAACAGGCATTTCAGCGGTTCGAGCAGCTGGTATTATGGTCAAAGCGGCACCAACAACTACGATACGGGGGCGATCAACTCCGGCTCTCTGGTATCCCCGGAAATTGACCTTGCCATCTGTGATTACGGCCGGTTGATCCTCAGTTACAGGAGTTTGCATCAGACCCAACCCATCGATCCAGACCTATATGACCTTAAAACGGTCGAGATCCGGATGCGCGAAGGCGGCACCTGGTCTGCCTGGACCGAGATCGATCGAATCACCGGTGCCAGCAGCGGCTGGAATCAAAGGGAGGTGGACATCACCGCCTACCTCGGCGAGCAGATTCAGCTGCGGTATCACTTCGACACGGTTACCGACCTCGACAACAATTTCGAGGGTTGGTACATCGACGATGTCCGCATTGCCGGTGACTGGCCGATCCAGGAGTCCACCTTGGCTCTGCGCATCCAAGAGGCGCCCTCGCTGAGATTCACCAACGGGGGAACCTACGCCATCCAGCGGGGCGATCAGGTGTTTCAGGGCACGGCTTCTGCCGTTGTGGACGCTGATCCGATCCTCACCGGCGGCAGTTGGGCCGGAGGCAATGCCAGCGGCCACCTGATACTTAAAAATCTCAGCGGCAGCTTCAATTTGAGCCAGCCCTTCTTTGTAATTGCCCAAGGACAGGTGGGTACCGTACAGGAGGTGCGCAGCCGGGACAATTTCATCCGCGCCTATTACGGCTCACCCCTCGGTTGTGGGACTGCCAATAGCGATCCGTTGGACAATCAGCGCCTGGCCAATCCGCGCGACCCCACCGAACTCAACTGGCCGCCGGAGGAGGGCGAACCCTATACCGCTGCCGACGACGCTTTTACCCTCATTCAGTGGGATGCCAGCAATGTCAACGCCAGCGTGGCCAGTTTCACCCGTCTCAACACAACCCAGCTGCGCAGCGACGAACCAGCTCTGCTGACCCCCAATGGCCCGCTCGGCCAGACCCGGCCGGAATTGGGCCTGCATGCCCTTGGCAAGGGGGCGGAAAATACTTACTTCGACGATTTTGGGCTGACGGTGACCTTCGATGGTCCCCTCGACATCACCTCGCCGGTACAAGAATGATTCCTTCCAGATAGAGCGCCCCTACCCCGAGATACGCCCGCACATCATGACAATACCGTCGCGTCTCTACGGAGTCTTTTATACTTGACCTTAACGTAAACTGTAATTATAAGCTTCGCCGTAGCCCCCTCGAAACCAGGCATGAACCCCCTATCCCCTGCTGAAAGGCGGTCGGTATGACGTTTAGCGCAACATTGAATCAGGCCATCGCCGCGGGCGACCACAGTTTGGATGAGTTCACCGCCAAGTCCATATTGAAGCGTTGCGGAATTCCCACGGTTGAAGAGGCTTGCGCCGCCACCGTTGAGGAGGCCGTAGCGGCTGCCGAAACCCTGGGGTACCCGGTGGTGCTCAAGGCGCTTGGAAGGCAATTGCTGCATAAATCCGACCGGGGACTGGTGCACATGGGGTTGACGTCGACGGCGGCAATCAAGATGGCCGCCAAAGCTATGCAGAGAGAAGCCGGCGGGGCGTTGGAGGGATACCTGGTGCAGCGGCAAATCACCGGACGGCGAGAGTTTGTCGTCGGTATGATCCGCGATGAGCAGTTCGGCCCCATGGTGCTTTTTGGTGTCGGCGGTGTTTTGACAGAAGCCCTGGCGGACACCGTGATGGGGATGGCCCCGCTCTCCAGGACCGATGCCTTCGAGATGGTGGGTGCCATTCGCGCCCAGAAGCTGCTGGAAGACTTCAGAGGGGAAGCGGCGGTGGACCGTGATGCTCTGGCCGACATCTTGATGGCCATTGGCCGGCTGGCATTAGCAGCGCCGCTCCTGGCCGAAGTGGATATCAATCCCCTCGTCTGCACCCCGTCAGGCTCGCTTGTGGCGGTGGATGCGCTGTTCACGCTGGCGCAGGCCGCACCGCCGGCGACGGCTCGTGAGCCGGTGGACCCAATGGCCATCGGTGCCCTCTTTCATCCCCGCAGTATCGCCTTTATCGGCGCTTCGGCCACCTTGGGAAAATGGGGCCATATGCTGCCGCATCATACCATCAGTGGCGGGTACCAGGGTGAGGTCCATCTGGTCAATCCCCGCGGCGGCACCATTGCCGGCAAAAAGGCCCTGAAGCGCATCGCCGATCTTCCGGAGGCGGTGGATCTGGCGGTCGTCACCCTGCCGGCGGCCAAAGTCCTCGGCATCATGTCAGCGTTGGCCGCAAAGGAAATCCGATACATGGTTCTGGTCTCTTCGGGTTTCGGCGAGACGGGGTCCACGGGCCGGGAGATGGAAGAACGGCTGGTGGCTGCCGCGCGGGATTACGGCATATTGATTTTGGGTCCCAATACAATGGGGATCAGCAATCCCCACATCAAATTGCATTGCACCGGTACCGCCACGATGCCGGAATCCGGTGCCACTGCCATGGTGTCCCAGTCCGGTAATTTGGGAACCCAGCTGCTGACCTTCGCCGAGGCCCAGGGCGTTGGCATCCGCGCCTTCTGCGGCTCGGGCAATGAGGCCATGATAACGGTGGCGGATTATCTGGAGGCCTTTGCCGTCGATACGCAAACCGCCGCAGTGCTCCTCTATCTGGAAAGTGTCAAAAGCGGCCCACGCTTTCTGGCGGCCGCCCGTAAGGTCAGTCGACACAAGCCCATTGTGCTCCTCAAGGGCGGGCAGACCCCTGCCGGCGGCCGGGCCGCATCCTCTCACACGGGCGCCATGGCCACCGATCAAAGCGTGTTCGATGCCGTCTGTCGCCAGGCCGGTATTTTAACGGTCCAGCACTCCATGGATCTCCTCGACCTGGCGGCGGCATTCACCGCCATGCCCCTCCCCAGCGGTAAGCGCGTGGCCATCATGACCCTGGGCGGCGGGTGGGGGGTGGTTACCACCGATCTCTGCGCCCGGCATGGTCTTGAGATCCCGCCGCTTGCACCAGAGCTTATCTCTGAAATCGATCGACTGCTGCCCCCCTTCTGGAGTCGGGGCAATCCGGTGGATCTCGTGGGCGACAACGATCCGTCCGTGCCCCTCAAGGTGATGGAGCACTTGCTCAAGTGGGAACAATGCGATGCCGTGATCCACCTGGGCATCGTCGGCAGGCGGGGATATATCGAAAAACTGGCGGCGGCCGTCGAGCACTGCGACCCAAGTGTGCCGCAAACGCTTACCGAGGCTGCGGTGCACCGTATCGCAACCTTTGAGCGAGACTACATCGAACAGATTGCCCAGCTGATGGACCAATATGGCAAACCAGTGGTGGGGGTGAGTCTGATGAAGGACGCGCGCGACAAGACCGTCTACACGGTGGATGGTGTCCATCAAAAGACCGTACTCTACGAAACACCGGAACGGGCCGTGAAAGCCCTGGCACAAATGGTGCGCTATCACCGCTTCCAGCGGCGCAGCCAACGCGCCACTACGCCCGCATGACGATGCCGGCCGGCAACTGCTCGCCGAAAGCGGCGCTCTCCTCACGCGGATTGAGCGGCAAAATCACCCGCAGGGGTTCGGTGGCTTCATGGGAGGCACCGAGATCCATCAGCGCAGAGGAGAAGGTCGCCAGTTGCGCCGTCCTCAGATCGCGAACCTGATCGCCCGTGCGGCGGGCCATTTGGATGACAGCGGCCGCGACCGGTCTCGGATTACGCCATTTTTTCTCCAGCAAGCGTTCGATCCACTCGACCGCCACTCCCGCCGGGACCACCCGGTCGATGGAGCCGTAGAGCAGCTGGCGAGCTCCCAAGCGTGCGAGTGCCCAGAAATGCTGCGCCTTTGCGCGTTTGGGGTGTAGCTCGTTGAGAAGTTGCGCTCCCCAGCGGACCTTGTCATCCGCGTGGAGGGCCTCCAGATTGGCGATGGCCATCCACATCTCGAGGCGTTCCTGGGCGCTGATGCGGCCACCGCCGTGGCTGCCCGTGCGTTTCGATTCCAATAGGATGGGGCTCAGATCCTGGCTGAACTGCCGCTGCTGACCCGGTGACAAGCCGGCTGCCACCCGCCGCCACATGATCCACCATTCGGTCCGCACCTGTGGCTGTCCGTGATGCTGGGGACCCTTCTTGTAGATCTTCCAAAGGTTCTTGATACGGTGGGGGTCGAATCCCTCCCCCAGGCCGGGCCGCAAGCAGTAGCCCAACAGGTTGAGCCAGCGGATCTCATGCTGGGCGCTGGTCGCCCGTCGGCCAGTCTGCTCAAGGAGGGTGTCTGCCAGGGGGCGCAGCAAACTCAATGGCCAGTCATCACGGGACCGGTCGACCAGAGCGGCGATGCGACCGGCAACCTTGTTGAGGCTATCCTTGGAACTGCCTGGCGTGAATGCGGAAGCAAGGGCTTTCTGTGCCGCCCCAACCAAAGCGGTATCGAGGATCTCCTGCTGAGGCGTCTCAAGGAGGGGGACCTCGCCGCGCAGTTCAAAGGTGAGCCGCCAGCGGTGCTGACTGATCAGGGAGCGGCACCATAGATCCAGGGTCCCCAGTTCGGTGAACGCACCCTCGATTTGCACCGGTACCTGCTGTTGTTGCCCTTTGCGGCCATATTGGATAACCGTCTGCACCGGCGGCAGAGGGGTCAGGGATTCGTCGACGGTGATCACTTCCCCGCAACGGTCCCCGGCGCGATAGCTGGAACTGAACAAGTCCACCCGCACGGGCTGATTGGCCAGCACCTCCAGCCGCAGATTCGTCAGAGAGATGGCCGACCCCTCCTCGAGTCCCCGCTCCACCAGGCAGACCGCTTCCCGGCGGACGGGATCGTCTCCGGCAGCCACTCCCAGATAGAATGCCCGTGCGCTGCCCGACCCAACCCGTACCCCGATACCGCTTTTTACCAGGCCGTAGTACGCGGCGCCGCGGGCGACGGCCAGGTCCAGATCGGGGTTGGGCAGGATGCGGGGCGGTGTTGCCGCACCCGCGCCGAACCAATGGCCAACGGCGCGCTGGATCTGGTCCTGCACCAGCCGGGCCTTCAGGGATCCGCCATTAAAGAGAATCAGATCCGGTCTGGGCTGATCTTTTCCCAGGTGGCTGTTAACAGCTTTTGTGTGCCGCTCCAGAAAACGGCCAAGATGGCGGGTCACCGCTGGATCCGGTTCGTAGGGCAGTCCAAAGTCGGCGAGGCCGGCCTCCACCGCCACCGGTCCGTCATCACCGCTGCGGGTCAGGGGATAGAAGGTATGGGTAACGGCGGTCTCAACCATACGACGATCCAATTGCATGCTGATCGTGCCGGCGATCAGTCTGCTACCGCCACCCATGAGCGTCAACGTCTTCTGCTCAGTCTGTCCCCCAAGGAGTTCCTCTTTGGCCTTGCGGCTCTGGTGGGCCAATGTTTTCCACTGGTCGCGGCTCAATTTCCGATTCCCCTTCTCGGCCGCCAAGCGGGCGAGGTGGAGATCGATATTGTCACCTCCCAGGATGAGGTGGTCTCCCACGGCGATCCGCTCAAACCGGGGACTGCCGTCGGATTCCCGCAGCGAGATGAGGGTAAAATCGGTGGTGCCGCCGCCGACATCGCAAACCAGGATCAGTTCACCCGGACGAACCGACTGCTGCCAATCGGTTTCGTGCTGCTCCAGCCAGCAATAAAAAGCCGCCAGGGGCTCTTCCAGGAGGGTCACGGTACCCAATCCCGCTGCCTGAGCAGCTTCCAGGGTCAATTCGCGGGCCACCTCGTCGAAGGAGGCCGGTACGGTGATCACCACTGTCTGGTGTTCCAGGTGCTGCGCCGGATCCCCTTCATGGGCCACATTCCAAGCTTTGCGGATATGCTTGAGATAGGCCGTCGTCGCGCGCACCGGCGACACCTTGTGGACCTCCGGAGGGGCTCCCCAGGGCAACACGGGGGCGCGACGGTCCACCGCCCCGTGACAAAGCCAGCTTTTGGCCGAAGCGACCAGTCGGGACGGAACGCCGGCCCCATGATCACGGGCGAAGGTGCCGGCGAAATTACGATCCTCCCGTTGGCGTTCTTCGATTCGCCATGGCGCTGCCATGGCCTCCTCAGTGATGTCGTAGGGGCCTGGGATATACAAGAAGGACGGCAGGGCCGACCGACGGCTGAACTCTCCCGGACCGGTGAGCTGGGGTACCTGGAAGAGTTGAATGCGCTGGGCATCCGGCTTCTGATCGTGCAGGGTCAGGTCCACGTAGGACACGGCACAATTGGTGGTTCCCAGGTCGATCCCGATGACATAGTGAGCGTCTGATGACACAGATGAACCCCTTTACACGATCTCCACCTCCGCCGGCGCTATCACCAGCGGATCGTCCCTATCCGAAAGGGCCGGTATCTCAACCCCCGTTGCCCGCCAACCCTTGTGACGCAGAATGCCCGTGAAGGGCGGTTCTCCCACCACATTGCCCACCAATTTGATGGCATTGGGATCAAAACCGGCGGCGATGGTGACCTCGGTCTCCTCCTCGCCATCCACAATCGCTTCGGGATGCAGCTGCTCCAACAGGGCGAGCTTGCAGTTCTCCTGAATAGTACGCACCGCCATTCCGATTTGGGCGTCATCGTAGGCGCTCAGATCCTCTTCGAGAAAGTCCACCAGGCGTCCCTTGCGTTGGAGGAGGGCCAGCATGTGCAGCATCATTCGCTGATCGTGACGCCGCTCTTTCCGCGGATCCACCTTTGTGGACGACTTTTTCTGGGCCGGTTTCCGGGTGGTGGTCGCTCGCGCCAGTCGCCACCAGCGCACGACCGACGCTTGAATCATGCGGATCTGCAGCAGCCCGAAAAAGAGGAGGAATAGGCAGCCGAAAAGCAGGGTGTTTCGCGAAACCGTCAGGTTGGTGACCACGCTGGTCGCCAGGTAGTAAGCGGCGGCGACAACGGCGCAGAGAAAAAAGGTCGTACCAAGCAGTCTGAGGGTGATCGCACGGATCAGGGGTTGGGGCGATGGCAGGGACATGCCGATATCTCCTTCAATCGAGCGAACCGCGTGCGCACAAATCACGCAGCCGGAACCGGTGGCAAAAGATGGGTGGTCAAGCAGCTGTCGCGCAGAGATGTAGTGAGATCACCGGCGGGTGTCAAGCCCTGTTTCTGTTCAACGGAGGCAAGGCCGGGCCGCCGGTCGGCCGGGGCCTTTGACCTTGTGAGGCCGGGGCAGTTGTGATAGCGTCGGGAGTACTTTCGCGCCGGAACCACCGGCGAAATCATTTTGACCCTTGAATCGCATTGTCAACGCTGCAAACCGCATCTGGTATGACCACGAATCCGAAACGCTGTTTCGATTTTGAGATCGGCTATCTGGAAAAAAGCCCGTGCCGGGACTGCTACGAGCGGATTCTGCACTTTCCCAGTTGCGCAGACGCCTGCAACATCCTCAAGCAAATTCAAACCGCCCTGGCCCCCGGAATCAGCACCCATCGCAGTGCCTACAACAATGCCAGTGCGCGGATCCTGTCGCAACAATCCTGGCGCCAACGCTAGACCCAGCCCGCCCCGCAAATCGATCCAACAGAGCGCTGATGACGGAAAGGAGTCCCATGACATCCGATCAACTACTCGACCTTCCCGTGAGCCGCGAGCTGCGCCGACATGCAGATCGCATGCAGAGTTCAGAAAAGCACCTGCGCCATCTGATCGCCGCACCGGATCGTCTAAAGCGATTCAGCCAGAGGGCCGCCGGACTGTTCTTTGATTATTCCCGCCAGCGTCTGGATGCAGACACCCTGGATCTGCTCATGGAGCTGGCCGCCCAAAGCGGGGTCGAAGCGCGATTCCGTCAGATGCACGCCGGACAGGTGGTCAATGTCACTGAAGGCCGGGCCGCGATGCACACAATTGCGCGCACCGGCGAACCAGCCCCCGTCATTGTGGATGGCATCGATGCCAATGCCGAACTGCGGCGCGTGAGAGCGGAAATTGCGGCCTTCGTGCAAAAGGTACATGACGGCGCGACCAGCGGCGGAACTGGAAAGCGATTTCGGCATGTGGTGGTGGTGGGCATCGGCGGTTCATATTTAGGAACCGAGTTTGTCGCCACCGCCCTGGCGGCCTTTGCCGACAAGGGGGTCCAGCTTCATTTTCTGGCCAATGTCGATATCCACAATTTTGGGGCCATCGCCGGTGAGATCGACCTGGAAGCCACGCTCTGGATCGTCATCTCCAAGAGCTACACCACCGCCGAGACCCTGGCCAACGAGACCCAGGCACGGTCGCTTATGGAGACGGCCGGGCTGGACGCCGCCCAGCACTTGATCACCGTCACCGCGAAAGGCAGCCCCGGTGACGATCCCGCGGCTGTAAATCTGCAGAGCTTCCACATGTTCGACTTCATCGGTGGGCGTTACAGTGTGACCTCGGCTGTCGGGGGAGTGCCCCTCAGCCTCTATCTGGGCAACACGGCCTTCGAACGCTTTCTCACAGGGGCGGCGGAGATGGACAGCCATGCCCTCTCGGCACCGACCGACCAGAATCTCCCCCTCATGGCAGCGCTGATCAGCATTTGGAACGCCAGCTTTCTCGGTTACGCCCATCAGGGCATCATTCCCTATGCGCAACCGCTGGCCAAATTGGCCCCCCATATCCAGCAGCTCAACATGGAGAGCAACGGCAAGTCCGTCACCATGGGCGGCACCCCTCTGAAAGGACCGGCAGGCATCATCATTTTCGGCGAACCGGGAACCAACGCCCAGCACTCTTTCTTCCAATTGGCCCATCAGGGGCGCCCGTTCCCCGTCGACTTCATCGGCGTGCTCCAGCCCCAGTATACCGGCTACAACACGCTTTCCAAAGGGGTCACCAACCACCAGGAGTTGTGGGCCAATATGATGGCCCAGGCCAACGCCTTGGCCGTGGGCAAAGAGGCCGCCGCCACCGAGCGGGCGTTCTCCGGCAATCGTCCCTCTTCCACCCTCGTCCTCGAGTCCCTCGCACCAGAAGATGTCGGCCGCCTGCTCGCCTTCTACGAGGCACGCACCGTCTACGAAGCCTTTATCTGGGGTATCAATCCTTTCGACCAGTTCGGCGTCGAACTGGGCAAGGTCATGGCCAGTGACATCCGCACCGAAATGGCGGCCCGTAACCAGGATGAGGGCCACCGTTTCGACACCTGCGACCCCATCACCCGCTTCTATCTGGAAACCCTTTTTCGAGGCCGATTCTAAATCGCCGCGCCGCCTGCGACACAGACAGATGGTGCCCCCCACGTTTGCGCCCCGAAGGTCCACGCAAGGGCCGCCAGGGCGCGTCGGTTACTTGTTGACGGAGGGCATGTGATGGGGAATCTGATCACCTCCGGTGCGACCCAATTCCCTCATCGGGGAAGCGATAGGCAACGGCGCCCCAGGTGACACCGGCGCCCAGTCCAATGAAGATCACGGTACTGCCGGCGCCGATAATGCCCATCTCCAAGGCTTCGTCCAGGGCCAGCGGTATGCTGGCGGCGGTCGTATTGCCGTACCGTTGGATGTTGTGAAACACCTTGCTGTCGGGCAGGTTCAGGGCTTTGGCGAATGCCTGGTTGATGCGCATGTTGGCCTGGTGCGGGATGAAAAGATCGACCGCCGCCAACCCGATACCACATTTCTCGAGCACCTCTCGTGTGACCAATGGCAAGCGTCGAACGGCCGTCTTGAAGATGTTGCGTCCGTCCATGTAGGGGTAGTGTCGACCGGCCGCCAGCATGGCCTCATCGATGCGGGGATTTTCCGACGAGGCGGGGGCCTCCGTCATGAGGCTGCGGGCCAGGCTGCCGTCAGCGTGCAGGGCGGACGCCAGCACACCGGCGTCATCCTTCGACGTTGCCTCGAGACAGACCGCCGCCGCGCCATCCCCGAAGATAACGGCCACATCCCGCCCCCGGGAGGTGACATCTAGCCCGGTGCTGTGCACCTCGGCGCCCACCAGCAGAATGCGCTGATAAACGCCGCTGCGGATCATGGCATCGGCCGTCTCCAGCCCGTAGAGGAAGCCGGTGCACTGTTGGCGAATATCCAGGGCCGGCGTGCTCTCCAGCCCCAGTTTATGCTGCAGCAGACATCCCGAGCCCGGGAAGAAAAGATCCGGGCTCAAGGTCGCGAAGATGATCAGGTCAATATCCGCAGCCGTCCAACCGGCCCGCTGTAGGGCGGTTTGGGATGCCGCCAGGGCCAGATCGGAAGCGCCTACGCCCCCTGCCGCCGGTATCCAGTAGCGCTGCTGAATGCCGGTACGTTGCTCGATCCACTCTTCGCTGGTGTCCATCCATTGGGTCAGTTGTTGGTTGGTGATCAGGCGATCGGGAACAAAGCGTCCGGTAGCGCGAATGATGGTTCTCATTGCCGACACCTCCTACTTCAGCTTTCGATGGGGTTGCATGCGTGGTGTAGCGACAGCCAGGTCAGCGCTTGGGAACTGCCGATGATGGGGTATAAGCCGACGACCGAAGCTTTGCAAGCGTACCGCATCAATCGGCAGTGGTCCTGTCGGGTGGCGGGCTTTCCGCATCCAGACGGTAGAGATAGGCCAGAACCTGGGCCACGGCCAGATAGAGGTTGGGCGGGATTTCTGTGTTGAGCTCGAGCCGGGCCAGGGTCTGGGCAAGATCCGGGTCTTGAACCAGCGGAATCTCATTGGCCTTGGCCAGTGCGATGATCCGTTCCGCCAAATAGCCGCTGCCGGCGGCTGTCACACGAGGCGCATCGGCCGTGTCGGTATCATACCGCAGGGCGGTGGCGGTGCGTGGTTGCCTGCCGCTGGCGGGCGTTTTTTCGGGGCGCTGCGTTGACGCACTCATGCGCGAACATCCAATCTGCCGCCCCCGGTGAGATCACCAGGCCGCGGCGCTGTTTCCGTCTCGAAAGCGGTTATTTTATCTGGCGACAGCTTTACCATGATCTCTATCTGGGGATAGAGTGGTGACAGCAGGGTCTCCAGCGGCGGGCCGAAGGCCATGAGCTCGGCCCGGACAGCATCGGATTGGGTCCAGAATTGGACCTTTAAGCCGCTCCTCTCCTGGCCGCTCCGTTCGCGGAGGTCCACACGCAGCTTTCCGAAGCGCTGCAGATCAAGCAGCAGGGAGATCGAGGGGCTACGCGGCGCTGCGCCCTTTTGTCCGCGCCGTCGGTGCAGGTATAGGGTTAGCCGCAGAGGGGTGTCCCGACCCGACACCCACAGGCTGTGGTGCACCATCGCGGGAGCCTCCTCCCTTCGATGCGCTGCCAGTCGCCGCTGGCCGTGTTCGATCTCCTCCAGCAGGGCCACAACCGCGGACCACAGAGTTCCCGTTGCTTCAGCCGAAAGTGTCTGCTCCGGACCGAGCGATTCCAGGTGGGCCGGTAGATGGAGGAGCAGGCGTTGCAGTTGCGGTTTCAGGTCGGTTTGCACCAATTGGGCCGCTAATTCAGCTTCCGCGGCCACACCGGTCGACGGCCCGCCCGGTGGTATCGCTGCCCCCGGCGCCTGCGGGCGGTCGCGCGCTGTCGCGATCGCGGCCACCAGTTTCTGATCGAAAAAGTGCCCGCCGTCGCGCAACCGAGATTTGATCTGGGCCGCTATCTTTTCCAGGCCAGCATCAGGGTCAAGGGGGCGCAGGTGCTGCACCAGGCGGTCCAAAGCCGCGGCCACTGCTGACGCCTGTTCTCCGCCGGCGGTCGCAGCGCCTTTCAGGACGGCCGTCAGGTCCCGCAGCTCAGCAACGAGGCGGCCCAGGCCACGCGGATGGAGCCGTCGGCGCATCTCACGTGCGGGGTGTGCCGTCGATGGGGTCGTTTCGGCGTCTGCGCCGGATGGGCTTATCGTTTTAAGGGTCAAACGAGGCGTGATGGCGGTGACTTCGAGATCCAGGCGCTGGCCCGGGTGCAGCGGCGAGTCCGATTGGGCGACGGCCCGGTAGCGCCCGCCAAAGAGATCCACCAGGGCGAGCTTTTGGGAGAGCCGGCGCGCCACCTTGCCGCGAAGTCGATCGCCGATCTGCAGTTCTGCAGGTGCGGCACGTCCGGATGGGACCACCTCCTCGGTCCGCCAGCCGATTAGGCCGAAGATATCCATGGGCGATACACCGTAACGCTGTTGGGGTCGACACTCACCTCGAAACGCCTGCGCAAGGCGGTCAGGTAGGGGCTTAGGGGTGCCGGCGCATCGTTGATCGTCTCAATGGTGATCGCGCCGGAGCCGTTCATTTTAAACTTAAGCAAATGATCGTAAACAATTAGATATTGTTCTAAATATTTTTCGTCGACATCCGGCTGAATAGAGAGGCTGCGTCCTCGGCGGGCACTCACCACCACCAAGCGACTGCCGTGGTAGACAAGGTGGGTGGTGGGCCTACGGGCGGGCAGATCCATCCCCGTCAGACCCAGGCCGCAGCAACTGGCCGGGTCTGCGGCGTTGAGGCAGAAGATGGCCTCCCGATTGAGTCCCCGGGCCAGGGTTTGACCAAGTTCCGGAGAGATGAACTGGGGGCCGGGGGCACCTTCGATGAAGTGTCCGCCCACGACCTCGCCGGCAAGCTCCATGAGTCGCAGTGCGTGAAACAGCCGATGCCAGGCAAAGGCCGGCAATTCATTGGCCACTAGAGAACGAAAAAGGATGCCGTAGCGGTGGAGCAGCAGACGGACCCGTTCTTTCTCGGTTTCCAGCGCGGCCAACTCATCCGGCGGCGGTGGTGCTATGGCGGGGCGGTACCAGTTGCCGGGAACCTTCAGATGCCGAGGCCTTGCGCCGCGGCCGCGCCGCCGACGTCCACGCGTGGGCCTAGCGGCCGCCGGCATCGCTGCCGGCCACTTGAAGCGGTTGGCAAGCCCCTGTCGAACCGCATGATATCCGTCATTGACCAGATCTCCCGCCCAGACCGATTCCCAGATGTCTCGGTAGCGCCTGTCCCACGGCCCCTCCCCCGGAAGGCTATCGAAGGGATAGCGGGCGCCAGGAGTTTCCGCACCTCCGGGGCCCCCCGCTGAATCATGGTCAAGCTCCCCCGCTGCGTCATCGGTCCCCTTCGGCAGCGTAATCAGATCCAGCTCGTCGGCATAGCAGAATGTCAACCGCTGGGGGCCGCAGCCCCACCAGATCAACTCCTCCGCCTGAAGAACGGCATCCAGCCAAGTCGATTGATAGTCGGGAATGCGGGCCGGCAGTAGTTCCGACTCCCACTGGGCAGCAATGGCCGGCCAGCCGGCAAGCGTGACCAGGTGCTGCTGAACCGCTGTAGGACCCTTCACGTCCGGCGGGGGTGCTCCCGGCGGCCTATCCGCATCGTCAACGGTCTGACATTCTTGGCCGCACAGCCCCTGGTGGTGGGCCATGAGCAGGGGCAGATCCGCCGTCGGCAGGGCTTCGATAGCCACGCGCCGCGACGCGCGACCCATCCGCAGGAGGATTTCGTAGTTTTCGACATCACAGATCTGAATATCCTCGGATTGGGCGATCAAGGGCCCCTGGATGAGGCGGTCAGCGTGCACGAGCGCAGCCACCCACGCATCCAGGTGGTGGCGTTGCAACATCAGGGTGGTGGCCACCCAGGATACCGTCACCGGCCCATAGTAGCTGATCCACTGGGAAAGCAGCGATTCCGACGGTGGCGGCGACGCGTCGGTGGACGGGGGCGCTTGCAGGGGCAATCCACTTGTCAGGTGCCGCAATTGGATCGATGCCGCCGGCCACAGCGCGGCGTGCAGATCGGTCGCCATGTCACGACAGACCACCAGGCCAGCGTCCGTTTGATGCCGGCCTGGCGGTACCAGACAGCCCAGGCGGTCCGCCACCGAGGGCAGGAGGGCGTCCGGAGCGATTTGATGGTCGCGCTGGACCGCCCCCAGCAGCCGCTGCCATTCGGCAAGTGGCAAGAGGAGACGATCCCGCACCCACGCTTCCAATTCGAGAACATCGGCCGGCGCATAATCTGGTGAGGTCCGCTGGCGCTTGGCTTCGAATTCGGCCGCCAGATCGGCCGCCACCTGGGGCTGCAGCTGCTGAGCGTAAACCACCTCTTTGAGTAGATCCCTCTGTAGATGAGAACGCCCTGCTTCCCGTGCGCTGTCATCGCGGTACATTAAGGTATTGATCTGCCCCCAGGCGGCAGCCTGCGCCATGGGACTGGGGCTGGCGGTGGTGATCTCGCTGTGGCGGATCACACCGTCCGCGATCTCGTTCAGGCGGGTCTCGAGGGCTTCCAGATCGAACCCGTCGTTGAGGCAGCTCCGCCAGGCTTCCAGGAGGAGGGGAAAGTCCTCGAACGGCATCACGGCCGCCAGCAGTTTTTGAGATTTGAGGCGCGTCATCCAGAGCGGCATGCGGCGCTTCAGGCTGCCCCGAGTCAGCAGCAGGGCCCTTCCCGCGGCGGTGCGGAACCGCGCGCCGAAATAGCCCGACCCCTCCAACCGCCGCTGAAGCAGCGGCAACAGGCGGCGGGCGTCTACCAAGCTGAGGAATTGGTCCAGGTCCAGCGCGGGTGGATTGATGATGAGGATGAGGTCGTCTTGGGCGAAGATCTCCGGTGCCTGACCCAGCTCTGCCTCCAAGGCGGCCTCCAGTGCCAGGGCCAGCGGCCAATTGAGCTGGCCCCCCCACGGGAGGTGCAGGGCAAGTTGGTGACCGGGAGCGCCGCCCGGGCCGGAGTGAATGTGCTCCATCACCAGATGATGTCGATGGGGCAGCGGGCAGCCGGTGTGCTGCTGCTGTTGCCGTAACCAGCGGATGAGCCCTTCAGCGGCCGGCTGATCGAGGGCGTACTCCTGCTGGAGTACCTGGCTGAGCGCTGAGTCCTGCAGGCGGCCGTCGATCCATTCGAGAAATTCGGCAATGCGGGTCGCGAAGTGGGCGTTACGTCCCCCGCTGTCGGCGCGCCAGAACGGCGGCGCCATTCGGCTCCCTGGCGCAGGAACGACAAATACGTCACTGGCCGTTATTTTTTGGATGCGCCAGTTCTGCGTCCCCAGGGTGAACACCTGGCCAATGCGGGCCTCCCAGACGAATTCCTCATCCAACTCACCGATGCGGGAACCCTCATGGTGGTGGCGCAGGGTAAAGTAGCCGCGGTCAGGGATGGTCCCGCCCGATAGATAGAGGGCCTGCAGGGCGCCTCTGCGGGCCTGCACGAGACCGGTTTGGGGGTCAATGGCGACACGTGCTTTCAGTTCACGCAGGCGGGTGCTGGCGTATCGACCGGTGAGCATGTTCAGGACCAGGTCGAATTGGCGTTCACTCAAGTGGTGGTAGGGTGCTGCACAGCGGATGCGCAGGTACAACTCCCGGCGATTGGTGGGTTCCAGCGCCACCATCCCCACCACCACCTGGGCCAGCACATCCAGGGGCGCCAGGATGGGTAGCAGGGGGTCGATGTCCTGGGTGACAATGGCCCGGCCTAAGACCGCCGCCGGTACCAAGTCCGCGGGATGGGTGCAGAAAATGCTGGTCCGACTGGCGGCGCCCACCCGATGGCCGGCCCTGCCGGCGCGCTGGACGGCGCTGGCGATGGAGGGCGGCGTTTGCAATTGAACCACCTCCTCCAGGGCACCGATGTCTATCCCCAGTTCAAGTGAACTGGTGGCGAAGACCGCCTTGAGCTCACCCCGCTTGAGGCGCGTTTCGACCTGTTGGCGAATGTTGGGTGCCAACGAACCGTGGTGGGCGTAGGCCAAAAGGGTCTCGGCGGCCGTGTTGACCAGGTAGGCCATCTTTTCGGAGAGCTTGCGGCTGGGGGTAAAGACCAGTGTCGAGCGGTTCTGTCGGATCTTGGCGAGCAGGGCATCGGCCAATGGTTCCCAAACGCTGTCTCGATTGCCGTCGTTTTGGGGGACGGCGGGATAGTGAACCCGGACGTCGTAGCGTTTTTGCTCCCCGGTCTGGACGATCTTCACCGGACGCCGGCGGTAGAGCGGCGCGCTGGGAGACCCTTCGAGTGCATAGCCGCCAACGAAGTGGGCAATGGCGTCGAGAGGCCGGACGGTTGCCGAGAGTGCCACCCGCTGAAATTCACCGCTGATGAGCGCTAGCCGTTCTACCGCCGTGATCAGGTGGACACCGCGCTTACCGCCGGCCACGGCATGGATCTCGTCGAGGATGACGGTCTTCAGGTCCTGCAGAAGGCTCTGCCCGCCCCGCGAGTTGAGCAGGAGATTGAGGCTCTCCGGTGTGGTGATGAGGATCTCGGGCGGCTGCCGCAGCATGCGACGCCGCTCGCTTTGGGGCGTATCGCCGCTGCGGGTAAGTACGCGAACGGGGGGTGAATGGCCGGTTGGGTCGGCGAACAGCGGCAAAAGCGCGCGCAAGGGGATCAAAAGATTACGGCGCACATCCGTATTGAGCGCCTTGAGCGGTGATACGTAGAGCACCCGCGGTCGACCGCCGCTCCAGGCCCCGCTGAGCAGCTGGTTGAGGGCCCAGAGAAAGGCCGCCAGGGTTTTGCCGCTGCCCGTCGGTGCCGTCAGCAGGAGGTGATCGCCCCGGGCGATGACGGGCCAGGCCATTTTTTGAACCTCGGAGGCCGAGCCGTAGCGCTCCCGGAACCAGCGGGTAATGCGACCGTCAAAGGGTTTCAATGGATCGGGGTCGCGGTGGGGATGCTTTTTTGATGTCTTGGCGGGCACTTTGTGGTACCTATTTCAATCGTCGTTCGCGTGCCATGATCAACCTGTACACCCGGTAGGGCCTCACCCCGCGAGATGAAAGGGGACGCAAAAAAGCCATGTCCGGATTCCAAGAGATCCTCCTCATCGTCCTCATTCTCCTGGCCATCTTCTTCATTCCCCGGATCTCTGCCCGAAACACCGGTTCACCTTCCCCGGGGCCCCTCCCCCGGCGGCTGCCGCATCCTCTCAGTGGTCGGCTGCGACTGGCCATTTTAACCTCGGTGGTCTGGTTGTGCGGCGCCAGTCTTTACTTCCGCCCCTGGCAAGGCGACTGGGTCGCCTTTGGCGCCATTGGTGCCCTGCCGCTGGTGGTCGCCTGGGGCGTATACTGGGTTATCAGCGGTTATCGAACGCAGGATCGCAAACCGCGCTTTATGGATAAAAGGAGATGACGCAATGACCCATGCGGACGCCGGCCACTACGCGGCCAAACATCCCCAGGGAACGCGCTTGAACACCGCCATCGCGGAGGAGATCACCAAACGGGTGGCGGACAACCATCTCTCCTGTGCCGCCGCCCACGCCATCGCCGACGGGGTCGGTGTATCGCCTGCAGAGGTGGGCCGCAACATGGATCTCATGGAGATCCGTCTGAGCAAATGCCAGCTGGGGCTTTTCGGTTACAGCCCAGAAAAAAAATGCGTTACACCCGCTGACGACGTGTCACCCGATCTGGCAGCGGCCATCCGGGGCGCTGTGACCAATGGACGCCTTCCCTGTCAGAGCGCCTGGCAGATCGCCGCCCAAAACGGCATCAAGCGGATGGCGGTGTCGGCCGCCTGTGAAGCGCTGGCGGTTAAGGTAAAGCCCTGTCAGCTGGGCGCCTTTTGAAGCGGCAGCGGGCAGCCCCTGCCGCCCCCGTCGGTTAATCGGCGGCGATGGCATCCCGCAAATAGCGGAAGAGATTTCTGGCCGCTTTGCGTTTGGCGGGCACCGCCTGCGCCCGCTGGTACGCAGCGACCAGTCCCGCCAACCGAGCATCATCCACCGAAGGGCAGCGCTGACGGATATCGGCCATCGCCCTTCCTTCGCCCGCCAGAAGGGCGTCCCGCCATCTCTCCACCTCTCTGAACCGACGCACCGCTTCACGGTCTCCTTGGGCGAGCCGTGCCAATGCCCTCTCGATCGGCGTGGGATCCAACTGCCGCATCAGCGCTCCAATACGTTGAAGCTGCCGTCGACGGGCCCCGTGTTTGCGCATCTTCCGGGCGTCGGCCACTGCCTCGGCCAGCTCTGCGGGCATGGGGATACCGCCGAGTTGCTCCTCCGGCAGCGCCACCAGACGCTCTCCCAACTGCTGGCGTTCTTTGGCCACTCGCTTTTTTTGGGTCCGGCTGATCGGTGGCGATGGCTTCTCCTTGGTGCTGGACATGAATCATTTAGCCCGGCATCACGTCGTCTACGCGAAAGGGAGTGCAGCGTACCGCGATGCTGCCCTTGCGCACCCACGCTCGAACCACCGTGACCGTCTCGTCGGCGTCATTGACGATGTTGGGGAGCTCTTCGACGAAGGCGACGTCGTCCCGGTTCAGTTCATAATAGAAGGTGTTGCGGCTGTATGGATCGACCACAAGAATCACCTTCTGGTCATCGTGAGGATGTTTGCGGGGCGAGCCGCTGAACGCAACGTGGGTCTGTCGCAGCTGGCTGATATTCCCCGGATAGCGGAAGGTCTGCACCTCGAATTTCATGGTCTCTTGAAGATAGTGAAGGGGTTTCATGGGTACCTCGTTGCGTTCTGTAAAATGTCGCTCGGGGCTGGATCCCACCTCAGTCTTGACCCACGCTGACGGCTACGGCACCCAAGATGCGCTGAAGCTCAGCCGGATGCAGCGCCACCAGCATCCCCCGCCGGCCAGCGTTGATGTGGATCGTGTCGAGCTCAAAAATGGTGGCCTCCGCATAGACCGGCAGGCGGGTCCGGGTTCCGAACGGGCTGATGCCCCCCACCGGATACCCTGTCAGTTTCTCGGCAAGGGCCGGCTCACAGGGCTGAATCTTGCGGGCACCGATTTGCCGGGCCAGGGCGCGTGTGGAGACCGCCGTGCCGCCGTGCATTAAGATGAGCAGGGCATCGCCGTTCTTGCGCCGCATCACCAAGGTTTTAATCACCCGATGGGGCGAGAGCTTCAGGCACTCCGCAGCATGCACCGCACCACCATGGGGGCGATAGGGATATTGGCGCACCGAAAAGTCAACCCTGGCCTGACGCAGAACCCGTATCGCCGCTGTTGCCGGATATGCTTTGCGTCCCATACCGTCTGCTCTTGGCTGCGAGTGGTAGCGGATAGCGCGGCCGGTTCGTCCCAGGGTCCAAGCGGCCGGCGGCCATCCGACCCGGGCCGCCGATCGCCGGTGCAACCCGTGAAAGCGCTTGACATCGTGACCCGAATTATACCAAGTTGATGCCATAATTCAAACAGGCTTTCTTCTGATCGGACGTTCGCGCAAATGAATCTATCTATCCGAAACGCCTACTATTACTTCACGTATTCTTACGTCTATTGACGGCCTGCTGGCCAAGCGTGAGGCGTCTTGCCGCCATATGCGGTGGACACCACTGGCAACCGCAACCCTCACGAGATATGGGCAAGCAGGCCGATCCCGACCCCATCCGGTATCACCGGACCGATGGCCCAGCGACGGGCCAGCCATTTCCAATTACAGACCGTATCGCGCCGAACACGCCCGCCACCGCTGACGTTGGGCAGCCATATCACGGGGTGTCGCGGCAGGCGCAGGCGGTCACAGACCTTAAGCGAAAGGGAGCCGTCATGAATCGCAACCGAAACGCAGCATGGATTATCTTCTCTGTGTCCTTGATCGCCTTTCTGAGTTTCGCCGGGACCGTTTTCGCCGAGACCACCCAGTTGACCTACAGCATCTTTTTCCCGGCCACCCACGGACAGGCCGAAGCCGGCATGGCCTGGGCCAAGGAGGTGGAGAAGCGCAGCCAGGGTCAGGTCAAAATCACGGTTTTTCCGGGCGGCACCCTGACCAAGGCCAATCAGTGCTATGACGGCGTCGTCAACGGCATCTCCGATATCGGTATGTCGGTATTCGCCTACAATCGAGGGCGCTTTCCCGTGATGGAGGCGGTCGATCTGCCCCTCGGTTATCCCAATGGCAAGGTGGCCACCAAAGTGGTCAACGACTTCTTCCAGCAGGTCCAGCCCAAGGAGCTGTCTGACGTGAAAGTACTCTATTTGCACGCCCATGGGCCTGGCCTGTTGCACACCAAAAAGCCGGTACGGGCGCTGGCCGACATGGATAAGCTCAAGATCCGCTCCACCGGTTTGAGTGCCAAGGTGGTGGAAGCACTCGGCGCCATTCCGGTCGCCATGCCCCAGGGAGCCACCTATGAATCGCTCCAGAAAGGCGTGGTGGAGGGTACCTTCGGACCCATCGAGGTGCTCAAAGGATGGCGGCAGGCCGAGGTGGTCAAGTACACCACCGATTGTAGAGGGGTCGGCTACACCACGGCCATGTTCGTCGTCATGAACCTGAAAAAGTGGAACGCCCTCGACGACCCACTAAAGCAAGTGTTCGAGAGCGTCAGCGCCGAGTGGATCGACGTCCACGGCGCGAAATGGGACGAGGTCGACGCTGCTGGTCGGGCCTTCACTCAGGAACTGGGCAATAGCATTATCGATCTGGATCCCGCCGAAAGCGACCGCTGGAAAGCGGCCGTTGCCCCCATCTTGGATGACTATGTCACCCGTACCAAGCCAACCGGCATCGACGGAAAACCACTGGTTGACAATCTCAAGGCGATGATTCAGAAATACGCCGCCGAGTAGAAGGCGTGCGCCGGAGTGCCAGCCGACCGGTACACGGGTACGCGGTCGGTTGGCACACCTGAACGCCCTTTGCCAGGGGACTGCACATGGGCAAAAGTGGATTGCAGCGGTTTGAGAAAAGCCTCATCGTCATAGCGCGATGGTTTAATTGGGTGGCCTGCATCGCCGTGATCGCCATGATGGTGCTGACCTGTCTCGATGTAGGGCTGCGCTTTTTCCGCCGCCCTATCCCCGGCACTTATGAGGTGGTGGGGATGCTGGGGGCAGTATTCGTGGCCTTCTCTCTGGCGGAAACCTCTCTCAAACGCGGCCATATCGCCGTCGACTTTCTGGTGCGCAAGCTCAATCCCGCCTGGCAGGCGGCCATCGACGCGGCCAATGCCGCCATCTGCGGCGCCCTGTTTGGCCTGATTGCCTGGCAGAGCCTGCGCTACGCCCATGATCTGCGAATCAGCGGGGAGGTTTCCATGACACTCCAGCTCCCCCTTTACCCCTTCGTGCACGCCATCGCCCTGGGATGTGGATTGCTGGCCATCGTTCTCGTCGCCCGCGCCCTCCAGCAGGTGGCCCTGGCGATGACGACGACCAGGCCGTCGACTTGAGGTAACCCGTCAACCCCGAATCGTTGCAGTGGGCGCGGCCTCCCGGAACCGGGTCCGCCCAATTTCCGATGCGCCCCTGCAATGGATGAAACGACCACTGCCCTATGTCTCCCACGCTGATCGGTATCATTGGCCTGACCGCCCTCTTCACGCTCATCTTCACCCGGATGCCGGTGGGGTTCCTCATGGCCCTCATCGGTTTTCTGGGCTTCGGCACCATCGTGAGCTTCGAAGCGGCGCTCAATCTCCTTGCCAAGGACATCTTCGATGTCTTCGGCGCCTACAATTTTACCGTCATCCCGCTCTTCATCCTCATGGGCCAGGTCGCCTACCATTCGGGTATCAGCAGCCGTCTCTTCAGCGTGGCGTACAAATTTATCGGCCACTGGCCCGGCGGCATGGCCATTGCGACGATCGGCGCCTGTGCCGGCTTTTCGGCCATCTGCGGCTCGACCAATGCCACCGCAGCGACCATGGCGGCCGTAACCCTCCCCGAAATGAAGCGTTACGGCTACAAGGACAGCCTGGCCACCGGAGTCGTGGCCGCTGGCGGCAGCCTGGGCATTCTGGTGCCCCCAAGTGTGATCTTCATCATTTACGGCATCATGACGGAGCAGTCCATCGGCAAGCTCTTCATGGCCGGCATCCTTCCGGGCATATTATTGTCGCTCCTCTTTGCCCTCACCGTGGTGGTGGTTACCCTTCTGCGGCCTCACCTGGCACCCCGCGGACCCCGCAGCTCCTGGTCAGAGCGCCTCCACTCCTTAACCGGCCTCATCGAGACCCTGCTGCTTTTCATCCTCGTGATGGGTGGCCTTTTCGTCGGGCTCTTTACGCCCACCGAAGCCGGCGCCGTCGGCGCATTCGGCACCCTGATGGTGTCGGTGGCACGCCGCAACTTGAGCCTGGAGGGGTTTGTTCAGGCGCTCTTCGAGACGACACGTATCTCCTGTATGGTGCTCGTGATTGTGGCCGGTGCCACCATTTTCGGCCATTTTCTGGCCATCACACGCATCCCCTTCGACATCGCCGCCTGGGTGGCGGGCTTCGAACTGCCGGCGGCCGTCATCATGTCTCTCATCATCCTGGTGTATCTCATTGGCGGCTGTTTCATCGACGCACTGGCTCTGATCATGCTCACCGTGCCCATCTTCTATCCGGTGGTGCAATCCCTGGGCTTTAATCCCCTCTGGTTCGGCGTGGTCATTGTGCTGATCACGCAGGTGGGCGTCATCACCCCGCCGGTGGGCGTCAACGTATATGTGGTCAGTGGGGTCGCCCGCGACATCCCCCTGCAGGTCATCTTCAAAGGCGTTCTTCCGCTGCTGGCCGCTCTGATTCTGGGCACCTTGCTGATGATCCCCTTTCCCCAGTTGGCGCTCTATTTGCCGGGCTTGATGCGGTAGCGCCGCGACCCTTTCTGCGGCAACCCTTCGATCCGCGGGACGCGTTTGGGGCCCGCACCGGCGACACCGCTTGACTTGGTTCTGCGGCATTGCTAATACCTCCGGGATCACCCACTCATCTCATCCTTCACCAGTTCGATTCAGGGACGCATTGTCGGCGAAGGGCTGTCGCCGATGGTTGCCGAGCGGCCCCGGATTGGACGACCACCTCGCGCTTGCCACGCCAGACAAACGGACAAGCGTATACTGACTGCTCAAAGAGAAGAGAGGAGTATTGGACATTATGAAAAGAACGCTGATCATTCTGGGCACCACCCTGCTGGTCCTGTCACTGGCGGTCATGGCGGGCGCGGAATCCTACCGAGTGGAACTGCACGCCGGCGGTTCCAGCATCCACGCCGGAATGGATGCCAAGTACTATGTCAACCGCGGATACATGAAGATAGGTGGGGACTTGGTCTACAGCGACGATGACGATGAAAAATACACGATCGGCGATGTCCGTTTCTTGGTGGGCAGCGAAACCCTCTACCCCGGTCTGGAAGTGGAGTTGGGCTTCAAGGGCCTTGTGGGCAAGGCCGAGGATGAGGGCGACGACGCCGAGGTGGCCGGTCTCGGCTTCATGGGCGCTGTCGCCTACAAGCTGCCGGAGTACATCGCACCCATCCCCATCGAAGTGTGGCTCAATATGACCGGAGCTCCGGAACCGCTCTCCTTCGCCGATCTGGAATCGTATTTCGACTTCAAGACCGGCGTGAGTTTCTACATCGTGGAGAGCGCGGCGGCCGTTGTGAGCTATCGCTACCACTCATTTGAGGTGGAGGAGAATGGCGATGACTACGATATCCGGGACGATACCTTCACGGTGGGGCTACAGATCAACTTTTAGCGGCATCGGCGGGTAGCAGCGGCGACGCATGAACCGCCGCCGCCATACCCATGACTAGCCAAAATCGGGGTCGGGATAGTGATCCATTGCCCGGGTGACGATGGCCACCACCTGGGGGTCGAGGTCACCGCTAACCGCCGTGAAGCGCTTCCGCACCAAGGCCGCGTCGAACTCTCCGTCGGGAAGCAGGATGGGCGTCATTTTGTGGCGATCGGGGCGGCCCTCTCCCTGATCGATGCGGTTGTGACTGAAGCCCTCACCTTTCAACCAGGTGAGGGCTTTTTCGTCGGGCCAGGCCCGGTAGCAAAGCTGAAAGCCGATGATTTCACCCTGGGCGGCGTACCACACAATCAGGTCGAAGCGCTCGTCGCTGAACCAGCGGCGGTATGGTTCGCCGGCGATCTGGCGGGTCGGCGAAATCTCTTTCAGCATGGATCAACCTCGATTTCGGACATGCGAGCGCGGGTGGGCATTCGTGCCGGACCGGCATTGGCCATGAACGCAAGGATGGTGGCCGTCGAGACGATCATTGCCCCACAGACCGCCTTGCTCAGAAACGGCTTTGATGGACCGCTGCGGCTGTCGCTCAGTGGCGGCGTGATTCCCGCGTCAGCTCAATCGCCGCTCTGGCGCAGATCGGCGATGGGTTCGACAAATTTGGACTCAGAATCCCAGGGGAACAAAATCCAGGTGTCCTGACTGACCTCGGTAATGAAGGTGTCCACCAGGGGACGCCCCGCCGGCTTGGCATAGATGGTGGCGAAGTGGGCCTTGGGCAGCATTTCGCGCACCACCTGGGCAGTTTTGCCCGTGTCCACCAGATCGTCGATGAGGAGCCAGCCAGCGCCATCCCCTTCGACGCCCTTGAGCACCTGGGCATCCCCCTGGTCCCGCCCGCTGTAGCTCATGACGCAAACTGTCTCCACCAGGCGGATCTCCAACTCACGGGCGATGATGGCCGCCGGCACGAGCCCGCCGCGGGTAATGGCGACAATTCCCTTCCAGGCGCCGTCGCCAACCAGGCGCCAGGAGAGGGCTTTCGCGTCACGGTGAAGCTGTTCCCAGGAGATGGGGTAGGTCTTGATATAGCGCTCTTTGGATCCAGGCATCGGCATCCTTCTTTAGAAGTGTGGGTTAGAGAGGACCGCCGTCCGTCCATCCGGTGCCGGCGAGGTGGCCGCCAGCGCCTGCTGGTGCGTCGGCCAGAAAGCCCGTTCATCGCATCTTTGGGAAGTTATGGTACCGCAATTGATGGGTTTTTACAACGGCATCAGGGGGGGCTGGAGAAGGGCCCGCCCTTCCCAGGCTGCGCTGAGGATCTTGAGCATATCGTCCCTATCCATCGCTTCCGGATTGAAGATCTGCGAGGCGTCACTCATGGCCGCGTCGGCGATTTCGTCCACAAGCGTCTGGGGCACCCAGGTGGTGCCGTCACTCTTTGTGAGTTCCCCGAAACAGCGCGGATGGCGACCGCCGGTGGCCTCGTGGAGCGCCTGGTTGAGCCGGTGGACGCTTTCGATCACTTTGTAGGCGTGGGCGTAGGCGGGAGTGGCGGCATAAACCTCTGCCCCGGCCAGGGGCAACAACAGCTCTCCCAGCGCCTCGGCGGTTTTGGGCAGATTGTAGGCCAGGCCGTAGGGCAGGAGGATTGCCATGCAGATGCCGTGGGGGACGCCGCAGACGGCCCCCACGGCATGGCCAATGGTGTGCACGTTACCCACCATGGAGTTGGCGAAGGCAGTCCCCGCCAGAGTGGCGGCCATGGCCAGCGCCAGACGTCCCGGTTTATGATCCGGCTCACGGAGGACACGAAGGAGGTTCTCGCTGATAAGCCGGACCGCCGTACTGGCATGGGTGTCGCTCAGGGGATTTTTGCCCAGACAGGTGTAGGCTTCCATGGCGTGTGCCAACGCATCCATGGCAGTGGCGGCGGTGATGTGCCCCGGCAGGGTGAGGGTCATGCGTGGGTCCAGAATGGCGGCGTCCGGCAGCAGGAACTGGGAGCTGAAAGCCAATTTGCGCTGGGCGGCATGGTCCTTCACGACGGCGATGGGGGTCACCTCGGAGCCCGTTCCAGCGGTGGTGGGGATGGCGATCATGGGCTTCAGCGGGCGCTGAAGTTTTCCATGCCCGCAGAATTGGCGCAGATCGGCATCGCCGTTCCCCTCCGAGACGAGAATGTTCACCGCTTTGGCCGTATCCAGAACCGAGCCGCCGCCGACCGCTATGAGGGCTTGACACCCTGCCTGCTGGTAGGCGAGCGCCAAGGTGCCGACCATCTTGAGGTCCGAATCCGGCGGAATGTCGTCCACTACGGCCCCGATTTCCAACTGATCCTTGAGCAATCCGGTCACCATTCCCAGCAGACCGGCACGGTTGACCCCGGTGTCACTGAGCACCATCACTCGCCGGGCGTCCAACCGAATCAGCAGCGCTGGGATCGTCTCGATGGCCGCTGTTCCGGCGATGACGGGAACTGGATTCAGGAATTCATAGTAGCTCGGCAGGTCCATCCTGGGCTCCTCTGGCAACGTTAAGACGAGGGGCGGTGCTATCTCCATCTGCGGTGGGATTGGCCTCCCCCGTCGACAGCGCTTGCAAGCGATGGGGCGCCACCAGGCTCCAGCTCTGCTCTAATATTTCCTGAGCACGGCGGCTATCCTCTGGAACGGCGGATTGGGCGACGGCCGCCAACGTGTCGTGGTCCAACCCGGTATTCTGAAGTCCAGCTGGGATCGGGCTGGGCCAATTTTCCTGGAGCGCCTGCCACCCCTCGCGTAGCAAATTGACGCATCGCGGCCGACGCAGATCCAGCGTGGTCAGACTGTAGAGCTCTGCGTCGCCCAAGAGGTGCAGCATCTCGGCGGCGAGACGTGGTTCACCCGCCAGGCGGAGATCGACCGTCGCGGGCAAACAGAGCGCCATGCAGATCCCGGCTCCCAGACCAACGTGGGTGGACAAGGTTTTTCCCAAGCGGTGGGCGAATCCTGGCGGGTGCATATCGCGGGCACAGTCAGCCCACACGGCAGCATTTGTGAGGACCAGCAAGCGGCGGGACGCGGGCGCCTCGAGCCCCTCTGGCGTCAGCGTCCCGATGATGGCCTTCACCGCTGCCTCTGCATAGGTGGCGGCGAACGGATTGTCACCGCAGTTCAGGCAGACCTCGATGCCGTTGACGAAGGTGATCAGGACGTTATCCAGCAATCTGTCCCGGTTGCCAGGGTTCAGCAGACGTTCATCCACACAGGCGACCTGAGGTCTCAACGACACATGGCGCACGCTCTGATCGGCGTAGTCGATGAGGCCGCTCAGCTCATCTCCCGCGCCTGGTGCGGTGGGCAGCCAGAATAGCGGAAGCTGGGTGTTGCCTTCCATCGTCTCAGGATCCGGCAGTTGCCGGCTGTCTGCCGCGGCAGTCCGATTCGAGTCAGCTTCCTGGTTTTGGCGGGCGGCCATCTGGCCGGCGAACAGGCGGAGCGCTTTGGCTTGGTGCAACAAGCTGCCCCGACCCAGCGCCAGAAGGGCATCGCAGCCGGCATCACAGAAGTGGCCGGCCAGCGCCCGGATGTTGTCGAGCGTTGTTTCAGGTGAGAGTCGGTCGTACACCACCAGGGTCATGCCGCTGTCCCGCAAGGCGTTCACCAGCCGTCGCAGCCGTCCACGGAAGCCGGATTCTCGCTGGGTTACCACCATGGGCCGCACGGCATCACGGCATCCCATCTCCACCGGCAGGTGTTCCAGCGCCTTGGCACCGCTGATAATTTTAATGGGATTGTAGAAGCGGAGCAGGTGACCTGGAGGCACTTGGCCGAACATGGCGCATTTCCTTTTTCAGAGCACGTTCCACGGAACGTCGATATGGCCGGCGGCTGCCGTGTGGCCTTCCTTCAGCACGTTGGGACAGAATCCCGGATCATCCGCCGATCAGGGCCCTGATGTAAAGCCGCAGGCGTTTGACGACGCCGGGTCGCGCGCTGCCGGCGGGGACCCGCTTGACGGCCAAGCGAGCAATCCTTCGCGGCAGCAGGAGGATCTCGACCCGATCAAGAATGCGGACCACATTCATGGCGGCAGAGAGGCCTCCGTCCACCACAATGCGGTTGTGGGCGAAACTCGTGGCCGTCGATTCCCGAAAGGTGAAGAGCAATATGGCGGCCGCACTGTGTTTGATCTGCAGATCGAGATCCACCGCCATACCGTTGAAGACGTCACCGAGATAGCGGGGCCGGCCATCCGCATCCTTGCTCACCACCAGGCAGGGCCCCCCTGGGAGCACCCGCAGGGCGAAGGTGAAGCCCTCCTCCAACGCATCGAACTCGGCTTGGACGGCGGCATCCACCCGGGCCGCCGCGACCACTGCCCGCCCCATGAACCAGAACATGAGCTGTAGGTAAAGGTTTCTGATGAGCCGCCGGCGGGGAGAGATACCGCGCAATCCGGCGACCTTGGGCACCGGCAGATCGATCTGGAGATCTTCCGTGTGCCCGTCCCTCCGCCGCCGACCGCTCAGGATGCCCAGGCGCTGAAGCGTTTTGCCCTGGGGGATGCCATCCACGTCATAGCCCCGCAGGCGATAGTACTGATCGAGCATGGGCGTCAACGGCACTTTGCGCTCGGCGCTGTCCCCCCGGCGGGATTCCGCCGTTAGCCGGGCGGGCAGTCCATCATCCGCTCGGCTGATCCCTTCGCGGGTGTTCATCAGGCGCTCCAGGGTCACGATGCGGCGGCCCGCCGCCAGCAGTTTGGACTGGGTGATGGGCAGGCCGGTGATGCTTCGGTAGAGCTGAGCGTAGAGACGCACGTCGATGAGGCGGGTGGCGATAATGGGCAGGTACTGCATGATGAATTTGAGCAGGCCCTTGGGAGTGTATTTGATAATGGGCGTTTCGAGAATATAGGCGTAAGCGGTGAACTGGCACGTCACCAAGCCGTTGATGGCGGCATTGAGGTCTTCGAAGAAGCGGACGAAGCGGGCTTTGGCGCGGGTGGTGTACGGGTTGAGGAGTCCGAAGCACACCTCCAGGCTGAAGGTGGCCGCCGAAAGGTGGCAGGCACCCCGGTTGGCCACGGCATAGCCCAGTCCCTGCCCCCAGGCGCCGCGGGGGTCATATGCCGCCATCTCCAGGCCCTTGACCTGAATGGCGAATTCCGCTCCGCCGTAAGTTTGAGAGAGGCTGCGGGTGCCTGCGGCCATTTCATTGCCGAAGCCTTCGCGGAAGGCCATGGATTCGATGGCGTCACCGATGCCATCGGGTTTGCCGAAGCTCAGCTCGGTGTCGATGAGCCCCTTTTCACCCGCCTCCATCACCCAGGAGAGAACGGCGCCGGTGGAGATGGTATCCAGCCCCAGCTGTCCGCAAAGGGTGTTCCAGCGGCTGATATGGTCGGGATCGAAGATGCCCAGATTGGGGCCCAGCAGCCCGATGCTCTCATATTCGGGCACGGCGTGGGTGCTGCCGTCAGGGTGACGGGCTTGGTGACCACAGAGAATGCTGCACGGTTTGCAGGTGTTGTGGCGCGTTTTGTAGCGCCGCATCATGGCCTGACCGGAAACGTTGAGGGCCTGAGCATGGCGACCGTCGCGGAAATTGCGCACCGGCAGGATACCGCCTTCGTTGCACCATTTAACATGGGAACTGGTGCCGTAGGTCCGGTAGGCCTCGGCGGTCTGGGGATTGCGGTTGATGCGTTCGGTTCCCTGTTTGCGGAGCTGTTTAAAGCCCTCGGGATCCTCCGGTACGATGCGGTAGGCGCCGCCCTCTGCCACGATGGCCTTGAGGCCCTTGGCCCCCATGACGGCCCCCAGCCCCCCGCGGCCGAGAAATCGGTGGCCGGAGGCGATATTGGCCAGGGGAACGCGGTTCTCACCGGCCGGACCGATCACCAGGGCCCCGGTGCGCTTGTCGCTGACAAGATGCGCTTGGCAAGTGTCGGTGTCGGTGCCCCAGAATTTGTCGCCCGATTCGAAGCTGACGGTCTCCGACGTAATCCGCAATATGGTGGGCTGTTCGCACCGGCCGTGAATCAAAACACCATCGTAGCCCGCGGTCTTGAGGGCCATGCCGAAGGGGCCCCCGCAAACCGAAGCGACCATGATGCCGGTGAGGGGTGATTTGGCCACCGCCACAAATCGCGCCGAACAGGGGGCGCCCGTGCCCATGAAAACCCCGGTCATGACGGCAAGAATGTTGGCCGGTCCGAGAGGGTCGGTACCGGGCGCCAGACGATCATAGAGCAGCCTGAGGCCGAGCCCCTTGCCCCCCAGATAGTGCAGGCGCAGCCCATCTTCGACAGTGAGGACCGAGTGGCGGCGCTGACTCAGATCGATATCGAGGATGCGGTTGCTCGTGCCGACAATCTCTTGCATGCAGGTCCACTCTCAGGCGTGGTCAAATACGCGGCGTGTCGGATCCATACGCTCTCTCGGCGAACGGGGGTCAGCACCAGGCCAACACTTGCACGACCAGTTTTTCGATTCCCTGTGCAATGTCCGAGATCCCGGGACCCAGCATGTAGGCGGGGGTGGAGACGATCTTGTTGGCCTCATCCACGCAGATCTCTTCCACGGTGCAGTTCACATGCTCGCCCCCCATGGCCGCGATCCCGGCCGCGGTCCCAACGTCGTTGCCGATGGTTACCCGGGGCGAAGCGGCACCCAGGGTGCGAACGACCACGGCCGGAGCGATGCACATGGCGCCGATGGGTTTTCCCGCGGCATGTATGGCCGTCAGCAGGCTGTTCACCTGGGGATGCACGCGCGCATCGGGCCCCACCAGAGCGAAGTCACATAGGTTCTTGGCCGCACCAAAACCGCCGGGCAGGATGAGGGCGTCCAGCTTTTCGGCCGCGAGCCCATCCAGAGACTGGATCTCCCCGCGGGCGATCCGGGCCGCCTCTACCATTACGTTGCGGGTCGCTGTCTCAGCCACCTGGGACACGTGATTGATGGCATGGACCTGCTCCATATCCGGTGCCAGGCAAACAACTTCCGCCCCATGGTTGGCCAGGAAGAGGAGGGTCAGGACCGCCTCGTGGATCTCGCTGCCGTCATACACGCCGCACCCGGAAAGCAACACGCCGATGTTTTTAGCCATTACACTCTCCTTCCACAACATCCCGTTTTGGGCGAACCACCGCTCAGGTTCATACCTGCGGTGCTAGTTGTCTCAAGCCAACACGTGCCGCGGCGGGACAAAGCAGGTGAAGAGGCCTTGGAAGACCTCCTCTTGCCCCCGCGACACCGCAACGGCCACGAATATCTTTTTCCCTTGCCGCTCTTGAATGCGGGCACTGGCCATCAGTGCGTCACCCACCCTCACCGGCAGAAGAAATTTGGTTTCGGCGGCACCCAGTACCACATTGGGATGGTTGACGGCCACCATGGCGGCGTAGTCGGCCATGCCGAAGATGAAGCCGCCGTGAATCAAGCCACTGGCATCCGCCCGCATCTCCTCCAGGGCCGTCATGGTCACACTACATCCCTCCTCCGTGATCGTGTCGACGTGTCCGCAGAGGCGGGCGTCGATCTCCTGATGGGTGGCGATCTTCACTTGGTCCTCCTCATGGGCAATCTGGGGTGCGATACGGATTGGTGCAGGATCGGGCAGGTGTGCGGATTATAGGCAAAGGGGGGTGGAGGTGTCAATTGGGATTGACGCCGTGGTGGCTTCTCCATTAATTGAGGTCGTGGAACGTCAATTCTCATATCCCTTCCCCTTCCCTCGGCGCGGGAAGTTCATCGCGAAAGGCCGTTTATGCACACAGCGCTACTGGAAGAGCGCATCGCCGCGCTTCGCCACAAACTGCCGGCCGTTGGGGTGGATACCTTCATGGTCTCCATCGCCGCCAATCGATACTATTTGAGCGGTTTTCATGCCGAAGATGGCCAATATGACGAAACCGCCGGCATCCTCCTGATTCATGCCGAGAAACTGCTCCTGGCCACCGATTCCCGCTATCTCGACGCCGCCCGCCGGGAGGCGCCGCTCTACGAGGTGGTTCGTTACCGAGATGGTCTCGTAAAAGCCCTGCCGGCGCTTCTGCAGCAGATCGGTACCAGGCGTCTCGGATTTGAGAGTTCCCGCATCAGTTACCGAGATGGCAACCGTCTGGAAACGGCGTTGGCCAAGCGCCCGTTTGAGATTGAGCTGGTGCCGCTGGAGGCGCTGGTGGAGCCTCAGCGGGCGGTCAAGTCCGAAGCGGAGATCGATCAGACCCGTCAGGCCCTCAGCATCGCCGAAGAAGCCTTTGAGGCCATTCGCGCCCGCATTCAGCCTGGCGTCACCGAGAAGGAACTGGCCTGGGAGTTGGAAAAGGAGATTCGCCATCGCGGTGCCGATGCCCTCAGCTTTCCCTGTATCGTCGCCGCCGGTGCCAACAGCGCCCTGCCCCACGCCGTGCCGACGACGGCTCCCATAAAGGCCGGCGAACCAATCCTCTTTGACTGGGGCGCGCGGCTGGCAGGGTATTGCTCCGATACCTCGCGGACGCTGGTGGCGGGAACACCGGACGATCGCTTCCACCGTGTTTTTGACACCGTCCAGACCGCGCTCCAGAAGGCCATCGCCGCCATAAAACCCGGCGCCAACGGCAAGGCGGTGGATGCCGTCGCCCGGGAGTACATCCATCAAGCGGGTTTCGAGGGACGTTTCGGGCACAGCTTGGGACATGGCACCGGATTGATGGTCCACGAGGGGCCCCGGCTCTCACCCCTCAAGGAAGAGGCACTCGCCGAAGGGATGATCGTCACGGTGGAACCGGGCATCTACATTCCCGGCTGGGGCGGTGTTCGCCTGGAGAACCAGGTGGTGATTCGGTCCGACGGTGCCGAGGTCCTCAATCGCACCGATCCGGCTGACTGGCGGGTGTGAACCATGCGGCCCGTAGACGGACTCGGCGACCCCCACCTCGACGCCTATCTGAACCATCTTCTCGTGGAAAAGGGTCTGGCCGCCACCACGCTAGAAGCATATGGCAACGACTTGGTGCGGTTTCTGGCGTTTAGCCGTCGTCAGGGCACGCGGGAGCTCGCCCGAGCGGACAGCGCTTTGATTCTGCGCTACCTCATTCACCTCCGCAGGGAGGGTCTCAGCGCTCGCTCGCGGGCCCGCCACCTCATCAGTCTGCGAGGGCTCTATCGCCATCTGGTGCACGAGAAAATCATACGGCAAAATCCAGCGGCTGTCGTCGATCTGCCCAGGGTCGGGCTCAAACTGCCCAACGTTCTCAGCGTATCGGAGGTCAAGGCGCTCCTGGCGGTGCCGGACACCACCAAACCCACCGGATTGCGGGATGCCGCTATGCTCGAATTGCTCTATGCTGCTGGTTTGCGCGTGTCGGAACTGATCCATGTCAATTGTATTGACGTCAATCTGGAGGCCGGCTTCATCCGCGTGGTGGGCAAAGGCGACCGGGAGCGTCTGGTGCCCATCGGCTCCCATGCCCAGAAGAAAATCCGGCGTTACCTCGGGCAGGGGCGATCCCGCCAGCTCAAGGGGATTGTCAGCCCGACCCTCTTCGTCGCCCGCCAGGGCAAGCCGATGACGCGCCAGGGGTTCTGGAAGCTGCTGCGCCGGCATGCCACCGGTGCCGGCATCACCAAGCCGGTTACCCCTCACAGCCTGCGCCACAGCTTCGCCACCCACCTGCTCGAAGGGGGGGCCGACCTGCGGGTGGTCCAGGAGCTTCTCGGACACGCCGACATCGCCACCACCCAGATATATACCCACGTGGCCCGCCAGCAGCTGAAGGACACCCATCGACGGTTTCATCCCCGTGGATAGGGACCTCTCGATCGGTCCTCAACGCCCCTGTTTGCTGGTCGAGCGGCGGATCGATGCAGTGAGAGATACCGGGTGGCAAAGGGCGACTTGACGTGAAGCCCTGGAATGGCGTTTAACGCCAACACCGAATTTGATCGGCATCCGCAAGGGGCGTGGATGAGAATTGCGATGGAACCGCGATAGAACCCTGAGATACCGCACTGGCCCAAGGTCGTGGGAAATTGCGAAAATGGGCACGACGGCATGAGAGATTGCAGATATGGCCATTTACTGGCAACCGATTGATGATCAAATACCGGCTTCAGACAGGGCCGCCTTCCAGGAAGCGCTGCAACACATTGAACAACCGGTGTACGTCATCGCTCAAGGCGGCCGCCAGGCGGTCGCCCAACGGGGCACCCTCCGATCAGGCTGCCAGGCGGCACCCGGCGAGGATGCTTTGCCGCTGCTGGCACAGGTGCCCCCCCTGCCCTTGGGAAATCTTGGCGACGCTGGCTTTAAAAAGGCCTTCGGCCTCCGTTACGCTTATGTTTGCGGGGCCATGGCCAATGGCATCACCTCGGTGGAGATGGTGACTGCCGCTGGGCAAGCGGGAATGATCGGCTTTTTCGGTGCAGCGGGCCTCTCCCCCCATGAGGTGGAGAGCGCCATCGACCGTCTGCAGGCCGTCTCCCCCGCGATCCCCTTCGGTTTTAACCTGATTCACAGCCCCAATGACATGGCGTTGGAACGCACGATCGCGGAACTCTATTTGCGGCGGCGCGTCACCCGGGTGAGTGCGTCGGCCTATCTGGACCTGACGCCGCCACTGGTCTACTACCGGGTCAAGGGGATTCACGCCCGCCCGGACGGCACTATCGTCTGCCCCAACAAGGTGGTCGCCAAGGTGTCGCGCATGGAGGTGGTTCGTCGCTTTTTGGCACCGCCCCCCGAGAAGCACCTCTCCATCCTGGTGAACGAAGGCGTGATCAGTGATGCTGAAGCCGCCCTGGCCCGGCAGGTGCCCATGGCGGACGCCGTTACAGCGGAAGCCGATTCCGGTGGTCACACCGACAATCGGCCGGCGCTGGCACTTCTGCCCACTTTTCTGGCACTTAGGGACGCCGCCATGGCGCGCCATGGATTCCAACGGCCAATCCCCGTGGGACTCGGCGGCGGGATCGCCACACCGGACGCCGCCGCGGCCGCTTTTGCCATGGGAGCGGCGTATATTCTCACCGGTTCGGTCAACCAGGCCTGCAGGGAAGCGGGTACCTGCGCTGCCGTCCGCCGAATGCTGGCCGAGGCCGAACAGGCTGACGTAATCATGGCACCGGCAGCCGACATGTTCGAAATGGGGGTCAAGGTTCAGGTTCTGAAGCGCGGCACCATGTTCGCGATGCGGGCGGCCAAGCTCTATGATCTCTACAACCGATACGCCGCCTTTGAAGAGCTGCCGCCGGCAGATCGGCAGTTCGTTGAAACGCAGCTCCTCCGGGGTAGCTACGCGGCGGCCTGGGAACAGACCAAAACCTTTTTTCAGGAACGCGACCCGGCGCAGATCGACCGCGCGCGCAAAGATCCCAAGCATATGATGGCATTGGTGTTCCGCTCCTATCTTGGACAGACCTCTCGGTGGGCTGTCCGGGGAGCGGCGGATCGCCAGATCGACTACCAGATCTGGTGTGGACCAGCCATGGGTGCCTTCAATGCCTGGACTCAGGGCAGCTTCCTGGCCAAACCTGAAAACCGGGATGTGGTAACGGTGGCGGGCAACCTGCTGTACGGGGCGGCTGTACTCACCCGCAGCCAGCAATTGCGCTACCAAGGCGTTGATTTGCCGGCCCATGTGGGACGCATCGCGCCAATGGCGCTATCGCAGATCGGCGCCTACTGCCCGGCGTTTGCGGCACGGCAATGAGATTGACCGGGCGGTCATGCGACGGAACACCCTGTCCGCTCCTCCCCACTCTGTCGTCCGGCGAGATCAGGTGATGCGATGGTAGAACGCTTTGGCGAAGCTGCCGATATTG
>JAAUYD010227724.1_pt1 | contig 63786 bp, 36 predicted proteins | sample 7278101 | NCBI WGS metagenome assembly JAAUYD01 (sample SAMN14350128, study PRJNA611818) | marine sediment metagenome | isolation source: surface marine sediment (0.6m) | place: French Polynesia: Moorea | collected 2018-08
CATGACCTGCTGCGATAGCTGGGACGGGTCGACGTGCACGGATCCCACCGAAGGGGTGACCGAGGTGTGCAACCTCCTGGACGACGATTGCGATGGCCTCACCGACGAGGACCTCACAGATCCGGGCCCGTGCGGCATCTGCCAGGACGGTCAGTACTTCTGTATCGACGGTGTGATGCAGTGCTGCTTGAGCTATAACGGCAGCGTATGCGAGCCCACAGCGGTCCCAGAACCAGAGACGTGCGATGCTGCGGACAACGACTGCGACGGCGCCACGGACGAATTCCTCACCCAGCCCTGCCAGACAGCGGCCTACGAAGACGGCGTGGGTATTTGCCATATGGGCATTCAGACCTGCGAAATGGGCGAATGGGGCTTTGGCGAAGACGAAGCCTCGTGGCAAGAGGGTGTATGTGGCAACGAACAGGTGCCCATGGACGAGGTGTGTGACTGCCTGGACAACGACTGCGACGGCCTTACCGACGAAACCCAGGACCAAGACCAGCAGAACGGCAACGGGACCGATTGGATCGGCTACCTGCTGGAGCACCCAACAGAAACTGATGACCTGTGCGGATATGCGGACTGCGGCCATTACGTGTGCGACGCAGATCAGTGCGACTGGGTCTGCGACGGGGAAGGGTTCCCCGAGGTGTGCAACGGGTTTGACGACAACTGCAACAATATTATCGACGAAGGCCTGTTCCTCCGCTGCGGCGGGTGCGACCCAGTGCTCTATCCGCCGGACCAGTATCCGGTTGAAGATTGTGCAGATGCATTAGATGCCGGCGTGATCGACGACCCGAACGAAGGGGAGTGCCAGCAGGGGGTCTCCTGGTGCGACGCGGAAGAAGGGTCGGGCGTGGCCCACTACGGCGTATGTCAGGGATCCATCGGTCCCAAGCTGGAGCAATGCGACAACAAGGACAACGATTGCGACGGCCAGACAGACGAGCCAGAGGACCTGGAACTGGTGGGCGAGCTGTGCCAAGAAGCCGTGGGCATCTGCGACGCGGGCTGGTGGTTCTGCGTCAACGACGGCCAGGGCAATGTGAGCCTCGAGTGCTGTGTCGAGGTGGTCAACAACGAATGTATCGAGCCCCAGAAACCCGAATTGGAAGAGTGCGATTGCCTGGACAACGACTGCGACGGTCTCACTGACGAGCCCGAAGACCTGCCCTACGTGGGCGAACCCTGCGGTTCAGACGTGGGTGTCTGCGAAATGGGGACGATCCAGTGCCGGCTGCAGAGCGAAGATCCAGATGTCTGCGACTACGAATGCGTGGGTGATATAAACGGCAGCGAGGAAGTGTGCGACGCACTGGACAACGATTGCGACGGCCAGACAGACGAAGAGCTCCCAGTGGGCGATACTTGTAACAACTCCCCATCAGGAGAGCCGGTGGGTATCTGCGAAGACGGCAACTTCATGTGCATCAATGGGGAGTGGGTCTGCGACGCCCCCTATCCCCAGGAAGAGATCTGCGACGGCATCGACAATGACTGCGACGGGTTGACCGATGAGGATCTGATAGTGGACTGCCCAGCAGGGAGCCTGTGTATCCAGGGCGAATGCGCAGAAGAGTGCATCGCTCAGGAGATGCAATGTCCGGCTGGCGAGACCTGTGAGTGGATAGAGACAGAAGACGGCAACCTGGTGCAAGTTTGTGTTTCCGATGTGTGCCTCGAAACCTCTGATGAAGCCTTGCCCTGTGTCTTCAACCCCTATTGGTGCGATGCGGGGCACGTGCCACCGTGCCATTGCGAGGCAGGACCAGCCGAGTGTGTGGGCATGTGTTACGGCGTCAACTGTCCGAGCGGAAAGGTCTGCATCGATAAGGACGGCACCTGTCAACCCATCGGCACGGATTGCTGGGCCATTGGATGCGAGGCCGGCACGATCTGCGTGGGCGGCGTTTGCCAACCAGATCCCTGTTTCGAAGTCACCTGTAGCGAGGGTCAGTACTGCAACAGCGCCGGGCTTTGCGTGGATGCATGCGTTGACATCGAGTGCCCGGTTGGCTGGGGGTGCTTTGAGGGCGAGTGCATCGCAGACCCGTGCGCAGGCGTCTACTGTGAGCCCCCGCGGACGTGCGATCCCTTGACAGGCGACTGTATCCTGGGCCCCTGCGTAGGTGTGACCTGCGAATTCTATCAGGTCTGTGTGGACGGCCTGTGTGTGGAGGATCCCTGCTGGAATATTGAATGCCCCAATGGCCTGCAGTGCATCAATGGTGGGTGCCACGAATACGAGGAGTCCAGTACAGACACAGATGTCGATACGGACGCAGATACAGATGCAGACACGGATACCGATGCGGATACCGACACTGATACGGATGCTGATACAGATACGGATACAGATGGCGATACGGATTCCAGCACGAGCACAGACGAGGAGACCTCACCTGCAATGAGCGACGTGCTCGTCACTGGCCTGGGCGGATGCCTGTGTACGAGCGTGCCCGGTGCGAACCCTGGGCAGTCGAGCGCCATGGGCTTGGCCACCGTATTGTTCGGGCTGTTGCTCGCCGCCGTGCGTTTTGGTCGACGTCGATTGAACGGCGCGGTCGTGATGATCTCCATTGGTATGCTGGCCGTGTTCCTCTTGGGCTGCGAAGTGCAGCCTTACAATTTTGGAGATCAGGGCGATACGAGTACGAATATTATCGATACCAGCTCAGATGCGGACACGGATACGGATGGAGACACGGATACGGACACGGACGGGGACACGGACGGAGATACGGACGTCTGTGATTCGGATAGCGACGATTCCGTGTGCAATCACATCGACGATGATTGCGACGGCCTAACAGACGAAGATGTCAACCTCATGACCGACGCCCAGAACTGCGGGGATTGCAATGTCCTGTGCGCGTATCAGCACGCTATTGGGATATGCAACCAGGGCACGTGCCAAATGGGGGACTGCGCTGCCCACTGGTGGGATGTGAACAACTCCGACACAGATGGCTGCGAATATTTCTGCAAGGTGAACGCCACTGTGGACCTGTGCGATGGCGCGGATTTGGGAGATGGTTCGTATGTGCCTGTCGACAACGACTGCGACGGCCAGATGGACGAGGACGAGGATTTTCAAAACGATCCGCTAAACTGCGGCCGTTGCAAGCGTCTATGCCGATTCGACCATGCAGTGGCCCTGTGCGTCAACGGGGAATGTACCTGGGATGAATGCGAGGAAGGATTCTTCGACATCGATACCGACACTGTAAACGGATGCGAATACAGCTGCACCCCTACTGGCGAAGAGGTCTGTAATCACCTAGACGACGATTGCGACGGCATTGCCGACGACGGCAATCCCGGTGGCGGTGGCGAGTGCTACGACGCAGACTATGGATGTGTCGAATCCGGTGGAACTTACGAGTGCGCCGGCATCTGTTCGCCAGGTGTGCTGGCATGCGAGAACGGGTATCTCAATTGCACCAATCAGGTCACGCCTGAAGTCGTTGAAGAATGCAACAACGAAGACGACGATTGCGACGGTAATACAGACGAGGATTTATTCCGGATTTGCGCCACGCTCATCGGCCCAGAGGCAGAGGCCTATAACCACGGCGTGTGCATGAAAGGGGCCCAGACCTGTCGCGTCGGCGCTTGGGGCGGCTATCCCACCGAGGGTGGGGACTGGACAGCAGGCGCGTGCGGTGGCGAGATCCTCCCCACCCCTGAGCAGTGCAACGGTGCAGATGACGACTGCGACGGGCCAATCGACGAGGATGCGGTTCCCCCGGCGCCGCCGGTCAATTCTGGGTTGGAAGTTGGCGAGTGCAGCCACGTGCCTGGCGCGGATGAAAACGGCGACCCCATGGATCCGCACACGGGTATCTGCGAGCCTGGTACGTGGGTCTGTTCGGATGGGAATTGGCAGTGCACCGGCGGTGTAATGCCCACAGCAGAGGACTGCAACGGCCTGGACGACGACTGCGACGGCCTGACCGACGAAAAGGTAACCCGGCCCTGTGGCGGGTGCGACCCGGTGACCTTCCCAGATGCGCCGGACGATTGCGATCCAGCGACCCAGGCCAATGAGGGGCTGTGCCAGCAGGGCATTCGATCCTGCGTTGGCAACGACCAGTGGGGCGACTGCATCGCCACCGTACCCCCCACCCAGGAGGAGTGCGACGGACGGGACAATGACTGCGACGGCGAGACAGACGAAGGCTTGGTCCTGTCGTGCGGCGGCGGGGCCAGCGATGCAGGCCCGGACGAGGGAGAATGCCAGGTCGGTGTGATGAATTGCGTGGCCGTAGACGGAGGGGCTGCGTGGAGCGAGTGCATCGGCGACCAGGGACCGGTAGTGGAAACGCCCGAGACCTGCGACGGGTATGATCAGGATTGCGACGGCATCGAGGATGTCAACGAGGGACTTGAGCGCCGCTGCGGCGGGTGCGATACGCCCGATGAGGTCACGACTTTCGGATGTGATACAGACAGTCCGGCCGAGGGCCGGTGCGAGCAGGGCGCGCAAACCTGCGACGCTGTAGAGGACGGCGTGACATCGTGGACCGCGTGTATTGGCGATGTGGGACCGGTGGTTGAAACGTGTAACCTGGTCGACGACGACTGCGACGGCCTAACAGACGAGGGGCTCACGCGAGACCCGTGTGGGCTCTGCGGGACCAACCTCGAGTATTGCGTCAGCGGCTCCTGGATTTGCTGCCAGGAGGGATCCTTTAACGGCACTGACCCCAATACGTGCCAAAGCCCAGTAACGCCCGGACCCGAGCTCTGCAATGGATTGGACGACGACTGCGACGGCACCACCGCCGACGACGGTGTGGACGAGGGCTGGCTCGATACCCCCTGCGACAGGGAGACCGACGGGGACAGCGACCTGTGCTTGGAAGGCACGTACATTTGCCAAGGCGGGGCACAGGTCTGCGATGAGCCCCTGGAAAACGATGTGGAAATATGCAACGGCGTGGATGACGACTGCGACGGGGAAACAGATGAAGACCCCACTGACACGGCCCCTGGGGGTACTTGCAATGCCAACTGCTCCGAAGGCGTGCCCACGTGCCAAGGGTTCTTGCAGTGGATGTGCGACTATCCCTGCTTGGGCGAAGGTGCCTTTCCCGAGTACTACGTGGAGTGCGACGCCCTGGGGCAACCCAACGACTACGAGACCGAATGCGACGGACAGGACAACAACTGCGACGGGCAGACAGACGAGGATATGCTCGGCACCGTGGCCCACTGCAGCGCTTGCAATGACAACTGTGCAGATACGGTGCACAGCACCGTGGCCGAGTATTCCTGCGTGGACGGTGCCTGCACCATCACGAGCTGTGTCGATCCCGTGGGTACCCACGACACAAACGGCGTGTGGAGCGACGGCTGCGAGTACACCTGTACGGCAACCGGCGACGACGTTGGCACGTGTGACTACATCGACAACGACTGTGACGGCGTCACCGACGAAGGGGCTGGCGCGCCAGAGATCTGCGACGGCGTGGACAACGACTGCGACTGTCCCTACAACGGCACCACCGTACTCTGCGTAGCAGGAGACGAGGGCGTGGACGAGGCAGCAGACCTGATCGAGCCACAGGGCATCTGCAACACGACCGGTGCGTGCAGCGGCAATGGCTCGCCTGTCTGCTATGGCGAAGACGGCTGGATGTGCCAGTATAACTGCGCAGCAGTGGATTGCGGTTCCGGAGGCACAGACGAAAATTCCCTCAGCGCCACCGAGTCCACGTGCGACGGTGTGGACAACAACTGCAACGGCCAGATTGACGAGGCCTTTATTTCAGAAGATCACAGCCCCTATGGCACGTATATTCGAGGCGGCCCCTGCGTCAACAATGAAGTTGGCCAGTGCTATGTAAACGGCACCGTCCTCTGTAAGCATCCAAGCAGCAGTGCCTCCGGCAACCTGATTTGCTGTAACAGCAGTCAAACAGGCGCGGTCTGCGACCTCGTCAACGAACTCGACATGGATCCCACACCGGGCAGCGAGGAAGGTGCTAGCGGCCAACCCGACGGCGTGGACGACGACTGCGATGGCATTACCGACGACGGGGTGCAGGGATGTGCAGCTACCGTGAGCTTCGACGGCATGGAGATCTTCAAGTACGAGGCCTCCCGCATCGACGCGACCGATGCGTCGATGGGGCAGCGGGCGTTTGCCGTGCCCTGTTCCGAGCCGAACGTGGTTCCGTGGACCAGCATTACCTTCGAAGACGCCCGCACTGCCTGCCTAAGGCTTAACGAGCAACCCGGGAGCTGTAGCATGGATCTGGCACAGGCAGACAGCAATCCAGCGTCCTGCTGGGATCTCTGCTCGACTTCCCAATGGTTCTACACCTGTGCCTATGGGAACATCGCAGATTCATCTACAACCCCGCTCACCTATCCGTATAGCGATACCTTTAACGAGGACAGGTGCAACGGCGCAGCCTACAGCGATACTGACGACGCTATGATACCCACCGGCACGGCAGCCGACGGTACCCTGGACTGTGTGGCTGACTGGTCCACCGACGAGGTTTGGGATCTGTCTGGCAATGCCGAGGAATGGACCCTGGGGCTTCAAGGCGCGCGACGGTTGATTCGCGGCGGGTCCTACAAGACCGTACAGACCGGATTGGCCTGTGACTACGACTTCTGGGCAGCAGAGGAGACGGGATTCTTCATGGATCAAATCGGGTTTAGGTGCTGTCGCAATGCAGAGCCAATGACCGCATGCGAGTTAGCCATTGCACAGCTGGACAACCACCCCTTTGACTTCGAAGGGGCTATCTCCGGCTCCTGCTCCATGGAAAACTGGTCCCTGCAATCCGAATGGGAAGTGGGTAACAACACCGGTGGAACCGTGCCACTCAACAGCGGATGCTTGATAGGCGTGAATCTGGACGAAGACTATAGTTCAAACTTGGAAATAAACGCTGACTCGCCGGTTATGGATCTATCTGCCTGCGCTGGTTCTTCAGTGAGTCTCCAATTCCGGCTATGGTACGAAACCGAAGCAACTTTCGACTTTTTGAGGGTCTACGTTTCGGAAGATGGTGGATCAACTTGGCCAAATGAATTGGCTACCTACGACGGCGACGGCACCACCTGGGTTACCATAACGTTCGACGTATCGAATTATATGTCGAGTGAATTCCAGATACGGTTTGAATTTGATAGCGACGGTAACACCGAAGACCGTGGCCCCTACATCGACAACGTGACCCTGGTGGCGAATTAGTCTGATTTACACCGGCTTTTTTCCAAAAACTTTAACACTGGCGACCTTACCTGCGAGCTCCTTTGCAAACCTGCGGGCGAGCTCTTGGTTGACGTCGCTGCCCGAGCAACAGGCACTGCCCACTTCCCGCAGCTCCGAGCCGATCAGCCCCACGAGTTGGGATTCGTCGTAGACGAGCCTGTCCTTTACTGCCACGTCGACCAAGCCGGCATCGGTCAACCCCTTGAGATAGGCGGGTTCGCTGATGGCCCCGGCCAGGCAGGCCGAGTAGACCTGGCGGTTTTCAGTGAGCGATTTGGGCAGGTCCTCGGCCACGATGTCCGACACCAGCATGGCCCCACCGGGCTTCAAGACCCGGGCTATCTCCTGAAATACCCGGTGCTTTTCCGGGGAGAGGTTGATCACGCAGTTGGAGATGACCCAGTCCACACTGTCGTCATCCACGGGCAGGGCCTCGATAATGCCCTTGCGCACCTCCACGTTGGTTAAGCCGGCTGCAGTGATGTTCTCCCGGGCCTTGTCGATCATCTCATCGGTCATGTCCACGCCGATGACCTTGCCCTCTTTGCCGACCTTCTTTGCAGCCAGGAGCAGGTCGATGCCAGCCCCTGAACCCAGGTCCAGCACCACCTGACCCGGCTCAACCGAAGAAAAGGCCAGGGGATTGCCACAGCCAAACGAATTGACAACCGCCTCAGCCGGCAGCGACCCTATCTCCGCGTCTGTGTAGCCGGCAATCTTAACGACCACACCCTTGGGCACGGGATCGCCGCAACAACAGCCACTCGGCGCAGTCACGGCTTTTGCATAGTCCTCAGCCACATCTCGTCTGATTTTTGATGAATTACTCACACAGCACCTCCATTAAAGAATGTTTATTGCGCATGGGCGGTAATGCGCAACAGGAAAAGGACAAGAATGATGGAATGGAGAAACGTGGGAAGCTATTCCCAATAATAGATTAATAATTGGGATCTCACGATCAAAAGGCTTCACCCTTCCCTGCTGAGTTTTCTGGTGAGGATTTTATGGGGTCTTGCGCTCTTCGTCGGGCACGGGGGCCAGGTAATCGACTTTCTTTATGGGGCCGAATGTGCGGACCTGTTTTTGGATTTCTTTTGCATTGCCGATGACCACGAACGCGAGCTTTCTGGGCTGAAGGTGTTTTTTAAGCGCTGCGTTCACGTCCTCGAGGGTCGGCGCTGTAATGGCTTTTCGATAGTCGCGCACCCAATGGTCACCCAGGCCGTAGAAGGCGGCTTCTACGAGCTCATCAGCCATGCCCTCTGGGGGTTGCAGCGCAATGGCGTAGCTGCCAGCCAGGTTGTTTTTGGCTGCCTGAAGCTCGGCCGCTGTAATGCCCGCTTTTCTTATTTTTTTGATTTCATCGAGGATCATCTGCATCGTGGCACCGGTCTCTCGATTGCGCGTGAACGTATAGGCAAAGAACGGCCCTCTGGTCCGCCCGGACTGAAACCGGGAACCAACACCGTAGGTCTTGCCGCCCTTAGATCGGATATTCTTCATGAGCCGGGATGAAAACCCACCTGCGCCCAAGACGTAGTTGCCCAAAAGGAGGGGAATGTAGTCGGGATCCCGGCGTTCAATGCCCAAATGCCCCATCATAATGGTGGATTGGGTCAGATCGGGTTTGTCGACCAGGCGTACTGTTTTTACCGCTTTTGAGCTCGGATCTGGAGGTAATGGTGCTGCATCCCCTTGCCCCTGCCACTTGCCAAATGCCGCCTCGATGATCTTAAGGGTCTCTTGGCCATTGACATCTCCGACCACGGTGAGCAGCCCCTGCTGCGGCTGGAAGTATCGCTCGTACTGGGCTTTTAAGTCCGAAACGGTTACCGAAGAGAGGGTGGCCGCGCTTTTGGGTCGCCCCCTGGGGTGGTTGTAGCCGAAAATTGAATAGTTCATGTTTTCGATAGCCATGGAGATGGGACTGTCTCGGGTCATCTGAATATCGGCCAGGATCGGCTGTTTGGCTTTGTCCATCTCATCGGCCGGAAAGGTGGGGTTCAAGGCCACATCTGCAAAGATCGCCAGTCCCTTTTCCAAATCGCGGGCGAGGAATTGACTGTGTATCCCAAAGCTCTCCTGGCCTGCATGGCCCGAGATATCACCCCCTAGACGCTCCACCTCTTCGGCAATCGTTTCTGCAGTGCGGGTCTTTGTCCCGTGGGTGAACATCTCCATCAGCAGGGTTGCCAGGCCGGCCTTGCCTTTGGGATCGGTCAGCCGGCCACCTGCCACTGTCAAGTCAAAATACACCACGGGTTGCTCGCGTCGTTCGATAACCATCAGCTCCAGCCCGTTGGCAAGGGTCTTTCGGGCAATGGGTGGCAGGTCAATCGGTCCAGCTGCAGCGTCTCCGAGGTCCAAAAACTGTTTTGCCGTGGGCCATGTAGTGGTCTCAACCTTGGCCTCGCTGATTTCTGAGGCCGCGGCTTTTTCACTTTCTTTGCCTGCCTCTGGCGACTTGAGAACGGCCATTGTGAGCCGATCCTTGTTCAGGTACTGACGGGCCACCTGTTTTACATCTTCGGCTGTGATGGCATCGTATGCTGTGGCGCCTTTGAGAAACTGACGATAGTCTCCCTCGACGAGCTCTGCCGTACCCAGCTCGAATCCCACGCGCGAGAGTGACGTGAGACTGAACGTGTACCGGGCTTTTAGCTGATTTTTGGCCTTGGTGAGTTCGTCTGGCGTGGGGCCCTCCTCGGCCAGCCGGGTGACTTCTTCGATCAGTACATGCTCCACGGCTTCAGCTGACACATTTGGCATGTATCCGGCAAACACCAAAAATAGCCCGGGGTCTTTCATCTTCATGTTGACCCCCCCGGCAAAGACGGCGAGCTTTTTTTCCCGCACCAGTTTTCGATGCAGGCGCGAGCTCTTCCCGTCCCCCAGGATGACCTCTGCCACCTCTAGCACGGCTGAATTGGGGTCAGCAGCAGCTGGCACCTTATATCCGCCGATGGCAATGGGAAGTTGGGTTGGATGCTGTATCTCGTGCCGACGGTAGGCGGTCTGTTCGGGTTCTGCAATAGATGCCACCTCAGGTGATGGCCCAGTTGGGATCGATCCAAAATACTTATGGGCAAGGGATTTCACCGCTTCTGGGGTGGTATCGCCCACCACCACCAACACTGCATTATTGGGGATATAGTGGGTCTTGTAGAATGCCTTTTGATCTTCGAGGGAGATCTGATCCAGATCTTCGAGCGTGCCACCGGGCGTCCAACTGTAGGGGTGTTTTTCATAGGCCACGGCGCGAAATTTTTTGAACAACACACCAATGGGATTGTTTTGAAGGGCGCGCCGGATCTCTTCTTTTACTACCTCTCTTTCCTTATAAAAATGGGTTTCATCAAGTGTTGCGCCGGTCATTCTCTCGGCCTCGAGTGCCATGGCAAGCTCGATTCTATCCGAGGGCACGGTATTGTGATACGCCGTCACATCCTCGCTGGTAAACGCATTTTCAGTACCGCCTACTGCGTCGATGATGCGCGCGTGATCCTCGGGCCCCACATTGGCCGATCCCTTGAACATCATGTGCTCTGTGAAGTGTGCCAGGCCGCGAATGCCCGGGCGTTCATTTCGGCTGCCCACGCGGTACCACACCTGAACCGTTACTACCGGCGCGCTGTGATCCGATAAGATGAGTATTTTCAGGCCGTTATCGAGCCGGTCGTCGTGAATCGAGATTGTGGGCGACATTGCCGGTGCTGCCCGGGTCATTGCATCTTGCTGTGGCTCGGGCGCTAGAGGTGGGGGCGGTGTCGATACCTCGGGCGGGTGGCCACAGCAGCCTGAAAGGAGCACCATAGCGACGGCAAGTTTCGATAATACGCGGATTTTTTTCTTCATCGTTGCACCTCTACGCCAAAACAGTTCCCATTTCGTTCTTTGTTTACGCGCTTTTTCCTCTTGGGACAAGGTGGGAGCGATGTCGCAGCTATTTGACATCCCTCATCAAATCCATTTCTTGCCCTTAAAGAGATGTTTGGGTATCTGCTTCTCTATAAAAGTTGCGTATAATAACTTTTCCAGTTTGTTTATAAAGAGGGCAATGCGGCATCGCCCCGCTGTTGTCGTTGTTACATCGCTACTGAATAGGACATCATGCCAGCAAATCATTTACACCAAGATAATTCATATGCTGTGCACGCCAAGGCCCGCCTCTCCTACGTGCAGGGGCTATTGGCCCATCGCCGTGTGCTCATTTTGGGAGACAATTTCGAACTTGTTAAGTTCATCGTTGACTGCCGCGCCCGCTTTGTAACGGCTGTGGCCGAAAAACAACCCGCCACACCGTGGCCTGACCGCGAAAGCGCACCCAGCCAAGAGCTGCAGGTAATGTCTTACGAAGATTTGAGGTTTAGAGATGGCTCTTACGACCTCGTGATCATCGCCGACTTGACCGAGATAGCTTCCCTTGCGAGTGCACTCAACGAGGTGCGGCGCGTGATCGGTCCCCGTGGGCACGCGGTGGTTGCTGTGCCAAATTCGGTCTGTGATCGGCGCTTGGGCCCCGGGCCCCAGGTACGGCCTCCGGATTACTACGAAGTATACGATGCGCTCGCAGCGGTATTCCCAAGTGTGCAAATGATAGGCCAATCCCCTTTTGTCGGCTATGCCGTTGCAGACCTGTCATTTGAAGCACCAGACCTGGCCATAAGCTTGGACAGCGGCCTCGTCGGAGATGAGGCCGAGGAGATAGAGTGGTTCCTCGCGGTCTGTGGAGAACACCCGGCGGCGTTAGATCCGTATGCGATCATTCAAGTTCCGCTGGCTGATGCGACGATGAGCGAGGCGGACGAGGCAGCCTTGGCAGCGGCCAAGACCGAAGTTGAAAGCTTGCGCGCCACCTGCGATCAAATGGAGACTGAACGCCGCGCCCTAGACGATGCCCTTTCGTCCGAACGCGCTGAGGTATCTGCCTTGCGCGAGGTAAAAGAAGCGGTCACGTCCCTCGATGCCGAGCTCAAGGAGGCAAAACTCGAACTCGGTAACCGGGGCGTCCGGATAGAATCTTTGGAAAAGCAGCTGGAAGAGGAGTGCCTGCAGTCTGAAGCGGCTCGGGAGAGAGGTGTTCTGCTGGCAAAGGAGCTCGATAACGAGAGAAAGGCGGCCCAGAAAAAGCAGCTGGAAGAGGAGTTTGCCCGCAGAAGTGCCGATATGGACCTGCAATCAAAGGCGAGAGAATCAGCGGTCAAGCTAAAGCAGGCCGAAGAGCGGGCCCGATCGGCCGAGGCGGCCCGGGACGAGCTGGTGGAGCGAATGCGGGAAGATGCGAGCGAGCTAGATCGGCTCCGGGAACAGCACGACGCGCACGCTACAGAGCTCAAGCAGGTTCGGGAACGGGAGAAAACACTGCAAGACGAGGCGCGGGTGCTGGCGCAAAAAGAGGCCGCGGCTGGGTCGCGAGCATCCGAGATGCAGTCCGAGCTCAAAGAGATCCGCGGTCAACTGGATGCTGTAAACGAGGAACGTGCCGGGTTTGAAAAAGAAACCGCTGACCTGGAGGCGCGCCTTTCCACTGCAGCAGCTGATCTCGGCCGCACACAGGAGGAAGTGGTCCGCCTGGAGGCAATTGTAAGGGATCTGGTGGTGGACCTGGAAAGGTGCGACATTGCCGATGCTGAGCTCGTTGCGAAAATCGATCAGCTCGAGGGCGAAAAAGCAGGGCTTTTGGGATCCCAGCTCGGTCACCAGCGCGCCCGGCTGGAGGCGAATCTAGCGCTGGAAGCGGCCGAGAAGATGCTGGAAACCAACCGCCAGGACGCTGGTCGGCTGGCAGCGGATTTGGATCAGGCGCGAGAAGATAGAGATGCGCTCGTCAAACAAATCGAGGACAACCGCAACCAGGAGGCAGCGCGCGACGCTGAAATACACCAGCGAGATCTTCAAATCGCCAAGCTCGAAGGGGAACTCAAGGCAGAGCGGTGGCAAACCGCCGAGCTGAGAGCGAGATACGAGGACGCGATCCAGCGACAACAAGATGCCGCGACCCGGTTGACTGGTGAACAAGAGCGGGCCAAGCGTCTGGGAGAAGAGTTAGACGTGGTGAACGGTCAGCTGGGTCTCGAACGGGAGCGGGCGCAGGCACTCGAAAAAGACCTCGCCGATGCGCAAGCGCAGGTGACTGCTGCAGCGCAAGATCTCGATCAGGAACGCAATGCCCGGAAAAAAACCGATGCCGCCCTTATCCGGGCCACGGCGCAGGTGACGTCCCTCGAAGCAGAGCTCAGCCGCGTGCGGGACCACGTGGAGGAGCTGACGGTCGCAAGGGACGCCTCAGGCGTGCTGTCTGGGCAATTGGACGAGGAACGGCGCCATCGGGAAGCGCTTCAAGAAGAAATTTCAACCTGCAACGCTCGGATCGAAGCACTTACCGCAGTCGAGGATACGCTCAAGGAAAAGTGCGCTGCCCTCGCATCTGACAATGAAGCGGCAGAGCAACAGGTCGCAGCATTGGAGCAGCAACTCGCAGCAGAGGAGCGCACTGCCCGCAGGGTCGAAGATGAGGCCGAGCGCCAAACCGCCCGGGCCCAAGAGCTGTCAGATGATTTGACCAAGGCAAGAGACCGTATCGAGGCCCTGGAGAACGAGGTCACTGCCGCAGCGACCGAGCGCACCCGCTTGGAAAATGAACTCAGCGAACTCGAACTGCGGATGGCAGATAGCACAAAGCGGATCTCTGAGACAGAAGAAGCGACAGACGAGGCCATCAGGCGATCAAATAACGCTGAAGCAAAGCTCGAAGCCACCCAAACAGAGCTCATGGGAACCTGTGCCGAGCTCGCCTCTCTCAAAGTCACTGAAGCGGATATCCAAAAACAGGTGCGACGTGAGCTGGCCGAGGAGCTAAAAGAAGCAAACAACTTGGCAGAGCGCGTCTCTGACCTCGAGGCGCAGTTGCACCAGAGCGAGAAGAGCCTCGAGGAACAGGTAAGTCGTAACGACGGTATGGCAGCGGCCATGCAGGTGCTTCGCGCAGAACTGGCAGACGAGTCCAATAGAACGCGCCTTGCCGGTGCCGACGCGGCCCGGGTTACGGGTGAAGCAAATGACCTGCGCCAACGGTTGGTCGCTAAGGAAGAGGCCCTTGCCGAGCAAATGGCCCAGCAGGATGCCAACGAACGCGCCCTCGTGGCCCTTCGCAATGAAGTCGCCCTCCTGTCCAACAAAATGCAGCACGTTCGAGAGGCTTGGCTGAAAGAGCAGCAGCGCAGTATGGATCTCTCCGAGAAGGTCGCGGAGTTGGAAGCGCGCAAAGAAGAGATGGCGACTTCAGGGGCCTCCCTGGTCGAGATGGAAAAGCACGCTGCCGAGGTAAGCGAATTGCTCGCTGCGGCCAGAGAACAGATCAAAGTGGTTGGGGCTGAACTCACCAGCGAAAAAGAACGCGTCCATTCGATGGAAGACAGCATCAGCGAGATGCGCAAGAACGCGCAGTCCTGTGAAGTCGCGCTCTCAGAAGCAAAGGAGCGTGCTTCCTTGGCCGAGCGTGAGCACGAGGAATCCATCCGTTCCCGCCAGCATTTGGAAAGCCAGCTTCATCAGCTCAAAGAAGAATTGTCAGTGACACGCAACGCGATGAATGAAGCAAAGGTAAAAATCTCCACGCTCAATTCAGTTACGGCTGAGCTGTCTGATACCAAGGCGACCCTAGCCACAGCCCAGCAGGCGTTGGCATCGACTCAAGAGGCGCTGGCGAGCGCCACGCAAAAAAGTGAAAACAAAGTCCCGGGTGAAGATGCACTTCGAGAAATAGCAGCACTCAAGGAGGAGATCGAAGCGATCCAAAAGGAACGCGTGGTCGAGGACAAGCGGTATGAAGATCAAGCCGCGCTGCTCACATCGGTGACCGCCCAGTTGGAGGAGCGGGAAACACGGGCCACGCGCCTCGAGCGAGAGCTCAGGGATTTGAAGGGTCAGATCGGCGAGCATGAGAGCGACATCGCCGCGTGGGAAATGGAGCTGAAGTTCAGGGACTCCCGAATATCTCAGCTGGAAAGCGAAAACACCGCGCTGCAAAAGACGCTTGCTGAAAAAGAGAACAACAGCGCATAGCGCATCGAGATGTACACAGCCGTCCTGCGGGCGGAAACCGTTGAGGTAGTGTTATGTCAAACGAGTTTTGTCGGGTGAAAGTAGCAAATTCCCCCTTGAAAAAGGGGGGTAGGGGGATTTTGTCACATCAAACCGCTAGGGGAAATGACGAAATCCCCCCAGCCCCCTTTGCCAAAGGGGGAGGCCTTTTACTCGGCTTTGAAGACGGGACAGGGCAGTAGCATGGAAACCGACAAAAACAACGAGCGACTGTTCGAGCGTTTCGGCAGGTCCTATGCCGGGGGCGAAATGATTTTCGTCGAGGACGAAGAGGCCACCGAAGTATATATGGTTGTCGCTGGACGGGTCCGCTTGATAAAGCGCGTCCGTCTCGTCGAGAGGGATATCGTCGTTTTAAAAGCGGGCGATATCTGTGGAGAGACCGCCCTTATCCGAGGCAGTCGGCATCCCTGCTCCGCTGTCTCTTTGGGAGACTGCAAAGTGCTGGCATTTGAGGCCAAGCGGTTTGAAGAGCTGCTGCGGGATCAGCCAGATGTGGCGGTCAAGCTTCTCGGCCAGCTGATTCGGCGGCTGCAGTCGGCTGAGGAGCGCATCGAAAATATGATGCTGCGCGATAGCTTGAGCAAAATCGTGAATACACTGATAAAGTTGGCCCAAAGTACACCACCAGAAAAAGATCGCATTCTGCTGAACATCTCCCCGATAGAGCTCGCTTCACGCATCGGGCTCGATGTGGATTCTGTAAAACACGGTATTTTGCAACTTCGAGAGAACCACTTTTTGCGCATCGTCGACGAAAAGATTGAAATTTTTGACCTGGAAGCACTGCGAAAAAAGTATCACTTGATGGGCATGAAGGAGGAACTCGGTAAGCGCTGATGTCGAGGGAAAACAGCGGGATGGCGTTTACCGATGTGGACAGAATTTTCCCCTTGTCCAAGCGTCCAAATGTTGGATGCGTCGTTTAAAAAAAGGAGACCAGCAATGAAGTATATCGCCCTTATCATTATGGCTTTTGGATTGACCCTGCCAACCGCTGCTGTTGCCAGGTCAGTGTATCTCAACGGCGCGGATATCAGTGCGGTGAGAAACCAGACCATCAGCAACGCAACCGTCACTATCGATAAGGACGGCAATGTGCGAATTTCTGCACCGGGCTACAAAGTAGAACACATTGACCCCAGCGCTGGTGCGGCCGCCTCAACACGGGAAGCCTCAAAACCAAACAGCCGAGGGGGAGCCAACCCCACACTGACCGAAAAGTATTACCTGGTCACCCAACCGTCGGAAAACAGCCAGTACAGCTTTACGGTGGCTGTCAACGGCGTCGAGTACAAGACCATCGTGGCCAAAGACCCCCAGGTCATTATGGAAATTTCAGCCTGGCTGCACAAAGGCGATAACGAAATTCACATCCGGGCTAAAAAAGATCTGTCCGCCGGCAGAAAATCCAACTCAAGTGGGGATGAAGCCCGCATTATCATCGGTGTGGGGACCGAAGAGAATAAGAAGGTTAAAATAAGTGCGGTCAAGGCGAGTGTTAAAGTGAACGCCGCCATGGTCGGTACCGTGGATAAACACTTTGTCCTGACCGCCAAGTGACGTCTCTGGGATTCTCCTAGACATCTGCAAAGACTAGATTCTAATAAATAAGTTGAGTTTTGACGTGTCCGCCTACGCCAAGCCTCCGGCGTGGTTATCCAGTTTCGAGTTGGATTTCGAGCATCCAAGATCCCGCCGGAGGCTTGGCGTAGGCGGACACGTCATTCATAAGCGTCGGTTTGAGACGAACCGTCCCTAATAACCGTTGGTTTCGTAGGTGTAGATATCGATGTCGGTGAGCTCGGTCGTGCCGCTGGGGATGCTTTGGGTAAAAACCAGGTCACCATGGCCTTGATAGCTTCCGATATTGGGCGTTGCCACACATGCCTCCCCCGACTCGCATACAGCATTTTCATTTCCAGCGCTGTCATCCATCAGTTCCATGGTGCCCATTAAAAACACTGTTTCGCATGCGCTACCCACCTCGTCCCAGGAGGCACCGGGAATATCCGTGCATGCGCTCTGATCCGCGGCCAGCCATCGATGCACAACGGTGCTGTTGCCATCTTCAAATCCCACCACTGTACGTCGCAGGACCGCATCTTCGTTCGTTAGGCCCCAGTCCCAGATACGACAGGTATCGGCGCTCGTACAAGGCAACCGGTGGCCAGCAGCCGGGAAGGCATCGGCGTGCTCCCTGCCCCATGCACGATACGGGGTTTGAAACCCTGTCCAATCCACAATTTCATCATAGGTGCCGAGCCCGTCGGTATCGTCTGGGTTGACTGAATCATCTGTGATAACCTTTCCGACAAAGCTATCCCCAGCACTGGTGTCGATGGTTAACTGCGCATTGGAATCCCCGTTGTTTTCACAGGTAATATGGTCAATACCGGTAATATCGTTATTGGGGTCAATGTTGCAATTGAGATTTGTATTGTTTCCAAGTTTCAATTGCCCGCTAAAGATGTTTTGTTCGCACTCCTTGAGGTAGATACCAAATCCTTGATTATGTGCGACAGCCAGGTTGTAGAGTTTGTTATCGCTCATATAACCGCCAAAAAACCCGCTGGTTTCATTGCCGCTACCATTGTTGATAGCCGCGATATTGGCGAGAAAGTTGTTGCGCGCGTACACCGGACCGCCGCTGGTGCCTGAGACCACGACCCCATAGTCCCCGTTATTTGCACTTGATAGATTCCAGACCGTGTTGTTTTCAGCGGCTTGCACCATAAAAAAACCTGCGCCGTGGTTGTTTGCAACCGTTGTATTGATGATGAGATTTTGACTGCAGTTTGTAAGGTTCACCCCGTGATGGTTGCTGCCGGTGCCGTTTCCCGTTGATACCAAGTCGATGATAGTGTCACCACTGCTACCCGACATGTAAAATCCCGTTCCACCATTACTTGCCGTCCGGATATGCTGCCAGAAATTGCGCGCACCGCCAGTAGCGTAGATACCGTGTTGACCGCCATTCACGGCTTCTATTCCTTCAAACCTGGAGTCGCTGACACTACTCAGCCTGAGGCTGGTTTGGGGTGATTCAGATATAACCACGTCGGCTATCTTTAGGTTTTTGCAGGCTGACAAGGTAATGGCCTCTGCATTGTCTCCATTGTTCGTTTTTTTGACGACGAGATTTCGGAGCACTGAAAAAGAAACCGAACTGAGGTGAACGCTGCGTTCAGACCCTGTCGGGTCAATCGTCCCTTCCATCCAAAAAAAGCGATAGCCATTGTCGCTCACAACCGCTGTTGCTTCCGGGTCTGATGCACCTGCCAATGTGACTCCGGGCTGTATAACGAGCCCGACCTCGTTGGAACCGACGGCGTAATCAAATGGCGCATCGGCCGTAACGAGATAGATTGTTCCCTGTTCGTTCAAGGTGCCGCCATTGTTGTTGATGACAATGGGATTGTGCCACCAGGTGTCGCTCTCCGGGGTGGCGCCATACGGCTCACCGTTTAGGTATACGTTGAGGCGGTTTGGTCTAAAGCGCGCCGAGTCAAAATCTATCAGGTTCGAAAGCGATTTATCCTGATCCTGCTTTAGACCGATAGAAACAATGCGGACCGGATCAGTGCTATTATCGCATGTCCAGTGAAACGCCCCCAAGGCGTCTTCGGCTGTCACGCCATCGCAGGTCACCAGTGGCATAGGCACCGTGCGCTGCTCACCCGCGTGAAGACAAGCCTCTATGCCAGCCTCTGTGCCCTCGCATGCCGCATCTTCGCCGCTTTTGACGTAGTCATTCCAGTCAGCGCCAAAGGTGGGGTACAGGGGCTCGGGATCGGGCAATAAGAGGACTGGCATGGCCGAGACCTCTTGGGATGGGTTGCTCTCTTCGTCAGCATCGTGCGCTGTAACGACAAAGTAGTATCTCACCCCATTGCTCAACGGGGTAACTGGCCAGGGACTCGTTACATCGGAGATCTTTGTGCCGCCGATCAGATTTTGATAGCTGTCTGGGGCAACACCGGTTTCCTCTGCGTAGTACAAGTTGTAACCAGCCGCTCCAGATACCAGACTCCAACTGACATCAACCCCACTGTCTTTAGCCACTGCCATCACATTTTGGGGAACCCCGAGGGGATCGATATCTGTTTCTGTGTCGGTCTCTGTCTCAGTGTCTGTATTTATTTCAGAGTCTGTATCCATTCCCGTACCAGTATCGGTATCGCTGTCTATGTCTGTTTGAGAATCGGAATCTGTATCTATTGCATCTGTCTCTGTCCCCGTAGCTGTATCAAATTCGGTATCAATAGTGGTCTCAGTATCCGCGTCACTGCTGGTCTCGGTATTTGTATCTGCTCCTATGTCGGTTTCTACATCCGAGGTCGTGTCGATGTCAGTATCTGAAGGTGTATCTTCTGTACCGCTAGTGTTGTCGTCGCACCCCTCATAGAAAAGACAACAAAGAGCAAGACATAGCCACGTCATTGGAAATCTCATGGTGTTCTCCTGTCGATCAGAAACGCCTCACCCACCACCCCATGACCCATATCCAATCGGCCCCACAATAGCACGATGTGTTCAGTCACAGTCGATTTTTATTCGGTGATCTGGAAGTGACTAAGATTCATGTCCGTTGTGGTTGAAAAATAATACAAGGATTGCAATAAAGGGATTGCCTACCAAACGATATACAGATAAAATGACCGGCCAATTTATGCACCCAAGGAAAGGATATTTCAATGGACAGAGTCTGGTATGGGGAATATGAGCCGGGGGTGGCCCACGAGATTGATATGGGCGAATACGCATCCGGGGTCGACATTATCGAGTCGAGCTTTGCCAAGTACCCCGCAAAGGGTGCGTTTGCCAATATGGGCAAGATATTAACCTATGCCGACCTCGATCAATTGACGAGACAGTTCGCGGCATACCTTCAAAACGAGCTGGGGTTGAAAAAGGGCGACCGGGTGGCCATCATGATGCCAAACGTGCTCCAGTATCCCATCGCCCTGTTCGGCGCACATCGCGCCGGGCTCACCGTGGTCAACGTCAACCCCCTATACACGGCCCGGGAGCTCGAGCACCAACTCAAGGATTCAGGTGCTGAGACGATTGTCATTCTGGCCAACTTCGCGAACACGTTGGAACAAGTGATTCGTAACACACCTGTCAAAAACGTCATCGTGGCCAAGATCGGCGATATGCTGGGATTTCCAAAAGGCGCCCTCATCAACTTTGTCGTCAAAAGCGTAAAGAAGATGGTCCCCCCGTGGCATATCCCGGGCGCAGTGCCGTTTAAAAGCGCGCTGGCAATTGGCGCTGGCAGCAGCCTCAAGCGCGTCGACCTCAACCACGATGACATTGCCTTTCTTCAATACACCGGTGGTACAACAGGGGTAGCCAAGGGCGCCATCCTAACCCACGGCAACATCGTGGCCAATATGCTCCAAGCGCGAACCTGGTTAACCAATCTCATTAAAGAGGGTGAGGAAATCGTCATCACGCCTTTGCCCCTCTACCATATCTTCTCCCTCACGGCGAACTGCCTCGTCTTCTCCAGTATTGGTGGGCTCAATGTGCTGATCACCAATCCGCGGGATATTCCAGGATTTGTCAAGGAGCTCAAGAGTTGGCAGTTTACAGCGATCACCGGTGTAAACACCCTGTTTAACGGCCTGTTGAACAATCCGGATTTTGCTCAGGTCGACTTCACTCATAATAAGGTCTCCCTGGGTGGCGGCATGGCGGTCCAACGGCCTGTGGCTGAAAAGTGGAAGCAAGTCACTGGTGTACCGTTGATCGAGGCCTACGGCCTGACCGAAACATCTCCGGCCGCTTGTATCAACCCCCTCAACCTCAAAGCGTACAACGGCATGATTGGTCTGCCCATTCCTTCGACCGATGTATCTGTCCGGGATGAGAGCGAAAAAGAGGTGCCACAAGGGGAGCGCGGGGAACTTTGCATCAAGGGACCCCAAGTAATGCGGGGCTATTACAATAAGCCCGAGGAGACAAAATTGGTGTTCACCGCGGATGGGTGGCTCAAGACCGGGGACATCGCCATCATGGACGAGCAGGGGTACTTCAAGATCGTCGACCGCAAAAAGGACATGATTCTGGTCTCTGGGTTCAATGTATTTCCCAACGAGGTCGAGGACGTGGCATCCGGACACCCCGGCGTACTAGAGGTGGCGGCCATTGGTGTGCCCGACCCTAAATCCACAGAAGTGGTCAAGCTGTTCGTGGTCAAAAAGGACCCGGCCCTCACAGCCGACGAGATCAAGGCCTATTGCAAGGAGCATCTCACCGGCTACAAGGTCCCGCGGCAAATCGAGTTTCGCGATGAATTGCCCAAGACCAATGTGGGCAAGATCCTAAGGCGCGCCCTTAAAGAAGAAGAAAAAAACCGCTGACCCCCCTTGGCTGTCATCCCTGTGCCACCTATGCCCCACAACCCCCAACACATTGTTTTATTTCACTATTTTCGCCGATTCTTAGAAGCTGCCGCGACCATCGGCATTGACGTGGCACCGCTCAAAGGGGCCCACCTACTGACCAGCGTATATCCCGACGGGGAGGACCGGGGGCTGCTCGCGGATGTGGATTTTTTGGTTCGCCCCGAGGACTGGACGCGCACGTGTGACCTCTTGACGGACCAGGGCTTTGTTCGGCGCGAGCTAAAGGGCCGCGGGGCAACGGAGCGGGAATTCTACGACACTGGATTCAGTTTGGATATCGGCGCCAATGAGCGCATTCTCTTTGAACCCCATCGCTACTTGATTCAACCCGAGCGGCATCCAATCGATTACAACACCCTATGGCGCCGAACAACGGCCTCGTCCTTTGACGGTGCGCCGTGCCGGCGTCTGGCAACAGAAGACCACCTGCTCTACACAGTCATCCACATGATCACCCATTCCTTTATCGCCCCCAAACGCGAACTGCGCGATCTCGAGCTGCTCATCAAATCCAGCAGGGCTGACCTGGATCGCGCTGTGTTTCGGGCTGGTGAATGGGAATGCACCCGCGGTGCCTGGCTGGCATTATCCCTCCTCAGCGAAACAACCCCTGGCGCAGTGCCGGAGCGCTGTATTGTTTCCCTAGCACCGCCCGCCCCCATTCGGTCAATCCTCAGATACCTCGTCCCAGATAACAGAGGATTTCGCTACGCCGATCTGGGGCTGCGCGCACAACAGGCCGTATTGTTTCCCCTGCTCCTGGACAATCCAGTGACACTGCTTCGGTTTGGGCGATATTATCTCGGGCTACGGCTCAGGGATTTGCTGAGCAAGACCGGTTCAGCCAAGACGCTGTGAGCGGCGCCAATAGCAACGATGTGACTTAGCGTTCCCCTGAAAACCTCAGGACGTTGTGGGCAAAGATTTCCATCCTCGCAAGGGTGCTCGGCGGGTAAGGGTGGCCGTCGTTTTCCAGGGTCAACACCGGGTAACTCCGGGCTTTGGCCCACGGGGCAAACACCCCTTCGATGAGCCGGCCAGGTAGGCAGGCAAACGGGGCGATGATGACGACACCGGAAAACCCGTCCTGCATTGCAGTGGCAGCCACGCCGGTCGATATGGTGGTCTCGCTCTCAAGGGCGGGATCGATGAAATCTGCCGCGGCGTTTTTCATAATTGCGTTCATGTCATGGGGCGCCCGAACCACGAGACCCGTCGGCATCAAGTGCCGAGCGACCTTGTGTTCGACCATGTCTTTATAAAATTTCTCCACTTGGAAAATGGTCTTGTCTTTGAGTAACTGAACGCGGGATGCCAAGGGGGATTGGCCGTTCCTATTTGGATGGGCCATTGCTGTCTTTCTGTTGAAATCCGTGTACCGAATCCATTCTGTGATATCGGTCACTTTGGGATAGATGCCTCGTTCGATAAGGTGATCGTTGATTTCCTGGATAGAGTACGTATCGCGGCGAACAAATATCTCACCGACGATCAGGATCTTTTTCACCTCTTCAAGCGCGCGCTTGCGGGGAATGGCGCAGAGGTCTCGTCCGGCCTGTTCAAGGGCGGCCTCCAGGGCCTCCTGGCCGGTCTCCATGCCATGGACCACGTTCTGCCAGGTGCGATCAAAGAGCGCCATCGCACTCGGCACATCCCGGGCCAGGAGCCGGATACCCACGCGAACATCTGTGAAATAGTCGCCGAGAACAAGCGCCCACCAGGCCAGCCGATTGAACGTGGGGCCGAGCTCCCGATAGGAATTGTCTGCCTCACTCGAGAAAAATACCGCGTTTTCATATCCGTGTTCTTCAAACAACCTTTCGTAAAACACCCGATACTGGCCCGTGCGGCAGGGCCCCGTAGTAGAAGGGATGGGGATGAGGAACAGATTGTTGGATTCTACCGCAGGCGCTTGCCTGATAAATGCCAGGATGGTCCCCAGCACGAGCAACGAGGGGATGCACTCCTTGCCAGATGCAACCTCCCGGGCGAGCTGGGTGGAGTGCAGATCGGGAACCGGAAGAAATGCCGCGTGAACCCCGGACCGCTTGGCCGCGGCTGCAAAAATCTCGGTGCTCAAATCTCCGAGGGATGGAATGACAAAGGTCACCCGCGGGTCGCGAATATCGATGCGCTCGCCAGTCTTGCTATCGACAATGTCGGCAAACTCTTTTTTGGGAACAAACGAAAACCGCCGGGTCCAGGAACGCTGCTCTGGATGGCGGCCCACGCGCCGAAAACTATCGACGACGTCGAGGAAGGCCTCGACCCGCGTGTCAACACCTGCGTCTGCGGTGTGGGAATCGATTTCCAGCACCAAGTATGGCTTACCGCCCATCATCCAGCGGACGTAGTGCAGCATAAAGGAATCTGGTGCACAGGAAAAATTGGTGACCCAACAGAGGTAGAGGTTCTGTGTCTTGAGGATCTCCTGAACGGTCTTCATGTTTTGCTGGCCGTAGTACCAGTACATGTTGGGAAAGATGTCCGCATCTGGGTGGAAGATCATATCGAACGGGACGACAGTGACGCCCCTCGACGTGAATTTCCTGGGGATGCCCATGTTCGCATCCCGGGTGAACGCGTTGTAGGGCCTGCCGAGGATCGCTACGTAAACATTGTCTGGATCGGCGGCGATTTGGGCCAAGACCTCCTCTCCGAGCCTGCGGTACGCGCGAAAGAAGCCGCGGAGTTTCTCTATACCCAGCTCGTAAGCTGCTCCTCCCTCATAAGCGCTGAAGCCCAATTGCTCGGCCATGGCCTCGAAGGCGGGTTTTGCATCGCCCCAGCCATTTTTAAACGACACGAGTGGTTTTAAAATTTGGCCATCTTCGAGATCAAATGCCCGGCGAGCAAAAAACGGGAGCCCCTGGGTCAGGGGGCAGACAGTGCCGTGCTCCACGCTCGGCTCCATGGACGGCATATCTCTAAAATGGGGCAAAAATACATAGTGGACGCCCTTGTCGATCACATCCTGAATGGCGCCGTGGGCAATTTCAGCTGGAAAGCAGTAGTTGCTTTCCAGCTTGGCAATGCCGGCTGGGGCCAAGGTCTCTGATACCAACGTGGGCACGCCCAGGGTATGGAAAAACCACTTGTAAAGGGGCCACAGGGAGTGGAACGAAAACGCCTTGGGCACACCCACGACCCTGTCTGTGCGCGCTTTGAAATCTTTGTCGTCAGGCGTGAAATCGGTAAGGAGCATTTGGGTTCGGGTCTGCGTATAGTCTGTGGGATTGGGATTTTTTTCCTTTCGGCGGCGTTGTGAAATAGCGAATTTGGAGCACCTGCCACCAAAGGGATACCGATGTCCTGCCACCGCTAGCTTTCGTATCTCGCACCTGTTGTCACAGGCCGAACAATTGAAGCTGCCTTGGGTCTGAATTTGTTTTGAGCGGATTTCATTGAGTGAAAACACGCCCTTTTCCAGTCGGCCTTCGCTGTATTTTTTAAGCGCCAAGAGGGCGACCCCAAAGCAGCCCATGAGTTCTGGATCAGGGGGGACCGATATGGATTTACCCGTAACCCGCGAAAACGCGAGTGGCACGGCCGGGTTTTTGGCCACGCCGCCTTGCAGGGCGATGTGATCCCCGATCATCCTGTTTCCCACAACCCGATTCAAGTAGTTGGAAACAATAGAAAATACGATGCCCGCCGCGATATTCTCCCTGGATGCGCCCTGTTGGATCGCCTTGCGGATATCTGAATTGATAAACGCTGAACAGTGTTCGCCAAACTTGAGGGGTGCGGTTGCATTTAGCGCAATGGGGCCGATGTCAGCCGGGTCTGGGATGTTCAGGTCTCCCCTGGCTGATTCTTCCAGGAAGGATCCCGTGCCGGCTGAGCATGCTTCGTTCATCGCATAGTCGATGGGAACGCCGGCCGACAAGGAGACATATTTCGCGTCTTGGCCCCCAATTTCGAAAATAGTGTCGATCTTGGGGTTGAAATAATGGGTACCGACCGTGTGGGCGATAATTTCGTTGTAGATGCCGGCGGTCTCCAGGAATACGCCGAGCAGCTCCCGGGACGAGCCAGTCGTGGCAGCCAGGGTGATGCGCGGTTTTGCGCCAACGGGCAGTTTATCCAACACCTGGTCGATGCACGTCTTCAGGGCTTCGATGGGCTTGCCGTGGGTCCGTCCGTAATGGTCGGCGACAATGGCCAGGGAGGTGGCATTCACGAGCGCCACCTTGGTGGTGGTGGATCCCCCGTCCACGCCCAGGATGTACTCGCCTTCTGGGTCGTATGCCTCGCGCTGCGACGGGACATAGCAAACATTGGCATCTAAATCTGCAAGTGGTGGAAACCGACTGAATGAATCTGCTTTTGAACGCTTAAAGAGGTTTGCCCTGGGGGGTATGGGTGCACCCATGTCTGCTGCGAGATGGGCGGCGCCAAACGCGTCAAAAAAAGGCGCCTCAGGCGGTACGATGAAGGTGACCTCTGGCCAGGCTGCCTTGAGCGCCTTTAGGATAAACCGATTTTGCGTGACACCGCCGATGAGAACCACGCTGCCCTTGGATATCCGCGCTTTTATTAGGAAATCAGACACTTTATCCGCCATGGCCGCGCACATGGAGAGGGCGATATCCCACGGCGTTGCCTCGCCCTTGTTGAGCCTATGGGTGCAGTCCGATTTCATGAAGACCGAACAGCGCGCCGAAAGGCTGTGCCACTTGGCATCGGCCGGCATCTTGTCGAGGTCGGCGAATGTCAAATCCATTCGCCCCAATTGTTGGCGGAAAAACTCACCTGTGCCAGACGCGCACTTGTTGCCCGAATAGATCTGGGCAATTTGGCGCTGGCTGTTTAGCGCGTAGACCACCAAATCCTCGCCGCCCATGGACACCACGGCCTGGGCAGAGATGTCCCTCGCTTTGAGACCCATTTCTACGGCAACGGGGGCAATGACGTCTGGCAGGGCAATGCGATGGCGCCCCTCTGTACCGGTGACAACAGCTGGGATAGAGGTGATACTCCCATCTGACGCACATCGTTCAATCAGCGTATCAAGCGCTGCTGTTACATTGCCTTCGTGGGACAGCACATGCGCCTTGGCAACCGCACCTTCTACTAAAAGGGCGACCTTGACGTTTGTGGCACCGATGTCGATACCCAGGAAGCTCGATTTCATGCAACTGTCTTAGGTCAGCGTCCCTTGTGGGACGACACCCGATTCATCCGGGGACGTTTATTTAACATTCGCCGCTTGTTCGCACAACTGAACCATCGCCTTTTTGTAGGCACACTATGTCATCGAAATGTCAGGCGATTGCTCAGGTTCCCTACTCGGGCAACTGATCCAGCGCTTGAAGGGCCCGACCCTGCCAGGCAGGCCATTCTCTTAGGGCCATGAGCCGGTCCCTGGCCTTTTCGTTCTGACCCAGGCGGCGGTGACACGCTGCGGCTTCCCATAGCGCTTCGGGTCTCTTGGCATAGGACCCAAACCCATCGAGCAGTCGCCCGTACCACACAACCGCCCTGGCAAACCGACCCCTTCGCTTCTCGCACCTAGCAATGTGATGTATGGCAACCGGTATGCTCGATGAATGAGACGGAAGTATGTCAATTGAGCGAATCAGGGTATGAACAGCGGCCTGGCAATCCCCGCGGGCAAACGCTGCCATACCCCGGTCAAATGCATCCCGAACATCTGGCTGAAGATCAGGTACGGATGCCTTCTTGTTGGCCTGTCCCGGACGTTTAGAAACTGCCGCTCCTGCTGCGACGGGTTCCTCTGCAAATTGGACATCTGTGTTGGCGAGCGCCGGTGCTTGAGGCGCTGCCTCGATATCGCTGAGGGCGTCCATTTTTGGGCTGGGCATTGACCCGGCTGCTCCGGAACCGGGTGATGGACGTCTGCGCGACTTCCTTTTTGGAAGTGGGCGCGCAGGCCCCTGGTAGGGGGTGGCAGCTGCGACCCCGGTGCCCTTGTTTTTGGCTGCTTCTCGTTCCGGGATGACTGGCTTTGCCGGTGCACCAATGTCAGGTGCTTGGCCAGGCAATTGCGATTTATTGGCTGACGCCTTTGAGCTCTCATTATCTGTGGCAAGCGGTTCATTCGGGACAACCGGGGTATCAGCGCTAGGTAACCAGTGTTCGTTGGCCAGAAAAAACGACATGGTGCACACGAGCAGGGCCAGCATGGCCGTGGCCACGGCAGGCCGCAGCAGAAATCCGCGGAGTGCCGGTAAAAACCAAGACCGTTCTCTCTTAGAAGCCCGAACGGTAACCGGTGCAGTTGACTGGGTGGGTTGCGCCCCACCCTCAGATCGGCTGGCAGCTGCTGCTGAAGCAGCTGCTGCTAGTATTGAATTGTCCATATCGTCGCCCGGATCCAGCACGGGCAAGGTAGCGGCCAGCTTTCGCGTGAGCAGAATGCGCTCCAGGGCATCCCGGCATTTCAAACACCCGGCCGCGTGGGATCGCAGGGCGTCAGCGGTGTCAGGGGGCAACTCCCCATAGGCCAACGCCAGTAGGGATGCGTTAAATCGATCGCAATCCCGAGTCATGGCAATGTCCTCGCATAGTCGGCCCATTCTGCGAGCTCGCTGCGAAGGGATGTGAGCGCATACCGCATGCGGCTCTTAACAGTGCCCTCCTTGGCGTCCACAACCCGGGCGATCTCGCAGAATGGCAGACCACAGTACTCCCTTAACAGAAAGACCTCGCGCTGATCATCGGGCAGGTTGGCGATGATCCGGGAGAGCTCGGCCCGAAGGCGACCCGAGGCCATGAGCCGGTCTGGGCTTGGATCCGGCGACGGCACCTGCGCCTCGAAATGGGAACCGTTTTCCTGCTTATTTTGGTCAAGGGATGTGGTCTTGCGATGCCTGGTCTTGCGCAGGCTGTCGATAGCCAGGTTGCGAGCGACAGTATAAATCCAAGTGGCAAACTTGGCATTGTGTCGAAAGGAATGGGCCGAGCGGATGATCCGAACAAAGACTTCTTGTGTGAGGTCTTTTGCTGCTTCTCCATGAGCATACTGCCGCGCGAGAAACGAGAAAATTGGGGCCTTGTATCGGAAATACAATTGCTCGAACGCCCCCTGGTCACCCTTTTGAAATCGGCGCATCAGATCTTCGTCTGTTTCCAGACCCGGTCTCACCGGGCGTTGACTTTCGAACTTCGTCGCATGTGAGCCACCCGATCTTCCCAGGCATCCTCTAAGGTTAGGGACGCACCAACGCCAAAAAGGATCTGCTTTTTTTATTTTAAAGACTAAATCCTTGACCCATGACTGTAAAGGTAAACAATTAAATGAACCATCCGAACCCGTTGGTCCCGTGGCGAATTTCGGGAGAGGATTCGTTTTTTAATGATTTTATAAATATAGTAGTAAGCGATAGAAAAGAAAACCTTGGGGTTTGTGGCTTTTGGATGGGTGGGGTAACCTTTATCATCCGTTGACATAAAACGAGAAAGTCGGTTATGTCGGTTATTGATCATATCTTTAAACACAGTAGAATATTGAAGGCTGACGGGGGTTCATGGCCGCCAACCACAAGGGGTTTTAGGATGTTTGAATCACTGAGATGGGCGCTTGTAATATGCACTGTGGGACTTGTTTCAGCTTCAATAGCCGCGCAGGATGCGGCCGAAGGGGAACCGGTCAAGGCCGAGACTGCTGAGTCAGGCGATCAAGAGACAGCCGAGCCCGAGAAAAAAGCCGAGGTGCCTCCGGCCTCGGAAACGGAGGGCCAGGTGCCGACAGGTGTACCACCAGCAGCGGCAGCAAAGAGCACTGGCACGAGTACGGGTGCGTACACGGTTCGCTTGCGGGATTTAGAGGATCGGGTCAATCGATTGAAAGAGCAGATCTTTCGGTCTAAAGCCCGGCTCAGCCTACTGGCTGAAACCGTTCTCGATCGAAAAATCGCCGGCGCCAAAGCGACCATTGTCTTCCGCAACGAGATGGGCGGGTCCTTTCGCCTCGTGAAAGCGTCGTTTTTATTGGACGGCGCACCGATTTTCAACAAATCAGATGAGGGCGAAAGCCTTGCCGATCGAGATGTTATCAACCTCTTCGACGGACCGGTAATGCCGGGAGATCACATTCTGAGCGCGGTGCTGCACTTCCGGGGCCACGGGTATGGCATTTTTTCCTATCTCAAGGGGTATTCGTTTAAAACCCGTTCCAGCCGGACATTTACGGTGACCGAGGGCAAGGCACTGCGGTTGGAAGTAGTCGGGTACGAAAAAGGGGGCGCAACCACCCCCCTTGAGGAGAGACCGGACGTCCGCTACGTAATGAATACTGCGGATTACGAGGGTGGCGCTGCCCCGCAAGGGGACGCGAAAGAATCCCCGGAAGCGCAGGAATAGGCATGCTCCCCCCTCGCGCACAAGCGATCGCATTAGGGCTCGCCCTGAGCGCCGCAATCGCATTCCCGATCAAGGCGCCAGCCATCGACATCGGCGACATCGAGACAGAGGTAGAGGAGCTGCGCCAACAGGCCACCGCACTTGCCCCGAGATATCTGAAAACAGCTTCCTACAAAAGCACCCAGTACATCTCGGAACGGCTTATCGATGGGGAGAATTTCTATCGCACAAAAGACTATCAACGGGCTGCGGTCATTTTCATGGATATTATCGAGAACTATCCGGCCAGCCCGGCCTATGCCGACGCCCTGTTTCTCTACGCCGATGCCCTGTTTCTCACCCGGGACTATCTCGGCGCACAGGTGTGGTTTAAGCGGGTGCTCGACGAAGTGAATCGCCCTGGCATGGCCCGTTTCCGCCATCGGTCGATCGAGCGACTCATCGAAATCGCCATTCACCTCGGTAAGTTCCAGGGGATTGAGCAATATTTCAGCCAGCTGGACCAATCACCGACGCCACAGGCCCGCTATGTACAGGCTAAGTATTTGTATTTCAAAGGAGATCTGGCAAGAGCCCGACAAGCGTTTGCCGCGGTTCAGGGAGATCCATTGCTGGTGCTCAAGGCCATGTACATGACGGGTGTCACGCTGACGCGCGAGGGCAAGTTCGACGAAGCCATCCAGGTGTTTAACCGAGCCCAGTTGCACCAGCCAAATTCAAAAGAAGAGCAGGAAGTCATTGACTTGATGAATTTGGGCGCCGGGAGACTTCATTATGAGCAGGGATTTGTCTCCAATGCATCTCAGGCCTACCAGCGCATTGCTGAGAATTCTCCCTACTTCGACGCTGCGCTGTACGAGGCCGCATCCGTGCTGATACGCGCCGGCGACACCATTCGGGCTGAGCAGGCCTTGGAGTTTCTGACCGTGGCCCTGCCCGATAGCAAGTACATCCCCCGGGCCAAGATGCTGCGGGGCAACCTTCTCCTGAGGACAGGGCGTTACGACGAAGCGGAAAAGGTTTTTGACGAAGTCGTCGTCCAGTTCACGCCGATTATTGAGCAGCTCGAGGATATCATCGAGAACCAACCGGATACGCGCAGATTTTTTTACGAGCTCGTGGAAAAGAACCTCGTAAGCCTGGACGTGGCCAGCATGTTGCCCCAGGAGACAGTCAAGTGGGTAAACGAGGAAAAAGAGGTTCAACGGGCCCTGGTATTGGCCGGTGACTTGGGAACGGCCAAAGAATACGTGCGCGAGACAGCGCGCCTCGTCCACCTGCTCGATGCGGTGATCAATGGACCGAGTGGCATCAACGCCATTCCCGTGCTGCGGGAAGCCATGCGGCGCGGTCAGCAGATATCCAATCGACTCGCTCAGTTGCGCGGATACCTGATGGCGCTGGCCGAGGGAGCGAGCGCTGGAGGCATGCCCGAGCTGGCGCGGATTCGAAGCGAGAGAGTTGCCCTTCAAAAGCAAGTGGCCGCTTTGCCGACGAGCAACGCCCTGTACGAGAAGCGGGAGGAGGATGCCAAGCGGATTTATACTGAGATGCGCAGTGAGCTTGTCCGCAGTGAGCTTCGTCTGGATCAACTCTTGGCGATGGTCGTGGCGATTGAGCGGTTTGTCTCTGATCCGCGGTATACCGAGGGCGTATCAAAAGAAAGTATCGCTACCATGAAGGAAGAGCTCGGTCGCCAACGCCAAGCTGTCACAGGTATGCGGGAAACACTCCTCGTTCTCAAAACCGATGTGGAAAGCGGGCAATATCAGGTCGGTGTCGGCGATGCTGGTGATAAAAAGGACGAAGAGACTAAGAAGCGCCTGCTCGCACTGGCAGACCAGGAGCGGTCGGTGCTTCGGGCTCGCGGGGGCGATGTCAGCCAGCGCATTGAGCGCGTCCACAGGGCCATAGACGATACCGAGGCACTTGTCTCTCGATTTGTGCGGGACGTCGAAGACGAGGGGATGCGACAGGCCCGTGAGATGAAGGAAAAGGTACGCACCGAAAGGCAGCGGGTCGCGACGTATCAGACCGAGCTCCAGCTCCTAAACGATGAGGCGCAAGTTGTGGTCGGTGGCGTGGCGCTAGAAAACATCTCCAATGTTCGCAAGCGGTTTAGCGACTTGGTGCTCAAGGCAGATGTGGGACTCATCGACGTGGCCTGGCTCAAAAAAGAGGAGCACACGGGCCGTATCAGCGAACTAACAAAGGGACGACTGAACGACATTAAAGTGCTGGACGACGAATTCCATGAAGTAAAGAGCAGGCAAGGTGAATAAAATACCAATGATTTCATGCCGAAAAGAGTGGGTTCTGGCCTTCCTGATAGGATGTGCCGCCGCGCGCGTCGCACCTGCTCAGGAGGAAAAAGGCGGTTCGGGGAAGCAAAAGTCAGCGGCCCCATCGGCCATTTCCCAAATGAAACGTTCCCCTACGCCAGAGGAAATCGCGGATTTGGATCAGGAGCGCGCTGAAGATCTCGAGCTTCTCATCCGCAGAACCGGTGATTTTCGCGAAGTCGTCGACGGTATGGTCCAGCGCGTATATAGAATGCGCCGCGAGCATATCGATATCTCCTACCAAGATCGCATTAACGCAGAAGAAGTTTTGGCCGAGAAGACCCGCAAGGATGCGATTGCGTATTTTGAGGAGTTTCTAAAAAAGTATCCAAACGATCCGGTCTACACGCCCGACGCCATGTATCGCTTGGCCGAGCTGTATTACGATGATTCTTACATTCAGTACCAGGATCAGCTGGAAGCCTATGCAAAGGCCCAGGACAGGGGCACTGCCGAGGGCATGGATCCCCCGGTAAAAGAGCTCGATCGCACCATCCGCATCTTTCGGGATCTCATCGATCGGTACCCGGACTATCGCAGTATTGACGGGGCTTATTACGTCCTCGGGTATTGCTTAAACGAAACCGGGCAAGAGGAGGAAGCGCGGCTGGCGTGGCTCAACATCGTGTGCGCAAATAAGTACAAGTACGACGCAGCGGCGTTTGCCGCACAAAAGTCAGCAGGCCCGGAAAGTCCTCAGCGGCCAGCTGCGAGCTTGGCAACAGGCGTTGAGCAGCCAACACAGGGCGCTTTTGTCGATCCGTTTGCCGGTTGCAAACCCATTACACAAGATAGCCGGTTCTACTTTGAAAGCTGGTGGCTGGTGGGCAACTACCACTTTGACTACGACACCTCCCGGTACGGCGTTGAGACATCGATTTCAGCATATAAAAAGCTCATCGCAGATCCCTCTCATAAATTCTACGACAAGGGGCTCTACAAGCTGGCCTGGAGCTACTTTAAGGCGGATAAGTATCCAGAGGCGATCTCGGCCTTTTCCAAGGTGGTCGATTTTTCAAGCGCTGATCCGGAGAAAACTGGCGCTGGCATGCGTCCAGAGGCCATCCAGTACCTCGCTGTCTGCTTTTTTACCGAAGATTGGAACCTGGACATGATGCCCGACAGTGTGAGCGGTGTAGACCGCCTGCAGGATTCTGCCCTAATGCCCCAGGATCGGGAATGGACGCCAGAGGTGTATGAGCGCCTTGGAGATATTTACTTTGATAACGAAAAAAACGAGGAAGCCATTGCCGTATGGCAGCTCTATTTGAAAAAATGGCCGCTTAGCGTTCAGTCCCCGTTTATCCAGGAAAAAATAGCCATCACGTACAACAAGATGCGCGAATTCGATAAGGAGATCGCCGAGCGGAGCAAGCTCGACAATTACGGACCCGAAAGCGAGTGGTGGCAGGCCAACGCAGACCATCCAGTGGAGCAGAACGAAGTGGCGGTCATGGCCCGGGATGCCCTGCTCGGGGCTGCCTATAACCGCCATAGAACAGCACAGGCCCTTAGACAGCGCGGACTGGCAGCACAGGACGCCGAGCTGCTCGAACGGGCCATCGATGAGTACAACCTCGCGGCTGAGGCCTATCGGAAGTTCATCGCCCAGAATCCAGACACGCCCGATGCCTATGACATCAATTTCAACCTGGCCGAAACCCTGTTCTGGTCCGGGCAACACGCGGCTGCAAAAGAGGAATACGCGCGCGTTAGAGACTCCAACCTGGATGTGAAGTACAAGCGGGACGCGGCTTACATGGTGATCGTGAGCTTAGAGGAAATGATCAAAAAGGAGACCGCGAGCGGTGCCCTTGCTGTCCGAGAACAGCCGCCCGAACTGAGCGGAGACCCCCCCGAACCGAACCGGTTGGACATCCCGAACCTCATTCAAGAATTAATGAATGAAAAGGAGGCCTTTGCCAAAGAAGTACCGGAACACGAAGAAGTGGCCAAATTCAAATACCAGGCTGCCCAGACCTACTTTCGCTACGGGCATTGGGAAGAGGCCAGAACGCGATACTCGGCATTGTACGACGCATATTGCAACAAGGATCCCATGGCCTATGTCAGCTGGCAGATTATGATGAATATGGCCAGTGACTTGAACGACCTCGACGAGAAAGAGCGGCTCGCCGTCTTGCAGCAAGAACGCCAATGCAGCACTGAAGGAGTGGAAGCCGTAACCGGCGTCGCAGATGTCATCGATATTGAGACCGTGTTGGGCGATGTGGCCATGCAACGCGCCTTGGACGCCCTCAAAAAGTGCATGGCAGACCGAGACGCGACGGTTTGCAGTGGCGCGGGTGACGCGCTCGTCGCAGCAGTGGGTCAGGCACCTGATCACCCGGACGCGGACAAAGCGCTCCACAACGCAGCCCTGGCCTATGAGATCGCCCAGCGATTCGATTCGGCCATGAAGCTCTACGGTCGTATCGTGACCGAGTATCCTCAAAGCGAATTCGTGGGCAAGTGCCTGTTCCAACAGGCATCGGCGGCAAACAACTTTTTTGAATACGACAAAGCCGTGGAAAATTATCGCATCCTAGCCGACGAGGAGCGCTTCAGAGACTATGAAAACCGGGTTGTATCCATCTATAACGCCGCCTACATTCTGACCAACCTGCAGAGCTATATGGAAGCCATTCCATACTGGGAGCGCTACGCCCGGGAGGAAGCAGACGAGACCAAGAGCGTTGAAGCCGCCTTTAATGCCGCAGATATGTATTTTAGGGCAAAGCGATGGCGCAAGGCCATCGATGCGTATGAGGATTTCATCAAGCGGCAGCGGGGGCGCACTGGCGCAGGTCCGTATGTCGTCAAGGCCGCTTATCGCATGGGCAAAGCAGACCAGGAGGTCCGCAGACGACGCATGCCCAAGGAGGCCTGGACCCAGACCATTGCGCACTACAATGATTTGGTGAATGAACCGGGATCCATGTCCGCGGAATACGCAGCTGAAAGTCATTTCCTCCTCATCGAACAGGACATGCGCCGGTTTGAATCGTTCCGCATCGCTGGATCTCAAAAGGCCATTGATACCAAAATCAAAGAGGGCGCTGAAAAGGTAAAGGACTTTGAGGCGCGGTATCGGGAGGTCCAAAAATACAGGCGCCCGGAATGGTCGTTGGCAGCCGAGTTTCGCATCGGTTATGCCTATGAAGTGTATGCCAAGGCCCTGCTTAACATCCCCTTGCCGCCATTGGATAAGAAAACCCAAAGACTGCTGAAGTCACTGCCGCCGGAAGATCGCGAAATGGTAATGGTGGAATACGAAGACAAGTTTAGGGCGGCAATGGAGCAGTACGTGGCCGGTGCCGAAGAAAAGGCACAAGCCGAGTACAAACTCGCCGTCGATCTCGCCAAGAAGGGGAATATTAGCAACGAGTGGACCCTACTGGCACTCGAGCGCATGAACGCCTATGATCCTGAAAATTATCCGCGGCAACACAACGGCATTATCGAGACCGAGCAGAGCACCTTTGCGGCGCCGCCGTGGGCGCTAGAGGTTAAGTGATGATCAGGAGCCTATCATATTTCACAGGAGCGATGATCTTTGCAGGATTGATCCTTTCCTGCGGGGGTGCCAAGAAAAAACCGGATCGGGCACCAGGGACTGGGGAGCCGACTGCTACGGGCGACGCGATCACGGGTGATGCGGTACCGACCGGGGAGGGCGAAACAGCGCCCCCGGAACACCTAATGAACGAGGATGCCCGGGGGATCTACAACGAGGGCGTGGCAGCAGCAAAATCCGGCGATCTGGCCCAGGCCGCGCAGGAATTTAAGCGGGTGTTGAAGATCGATCCCCGCGCCCATCAGGCTGCGTATAACTTGGGGGTCATTGCAGAGCGACAAGGCGATGACGATGGCGCAAAGACCTTTTATATGAGTGCATACGAGATGCAGTCCAACTACCTCCCGGCCATCCGCGCCCATGCGAACATGGAGGTTCGCAAGGGAAACACCGATGCGGCGGTCGAGATCCTAAAGCAAAAGGCTAACCAGTACCCCAAGGACACCCGCATCCTAAACGCCTATGCCAATGTGCTCATCGAAGCCCGGCGATATCAGGATGGGATCCAAGTAGCCAAGCAGGTGCTCAAGCAAGACGAGCGAAACGCTGAAGCCATGTTGCGCATGGGCAAGGCGAATTTAAGGCTCGGCCGACACGAGCTTGCCAGCGCTATCTTTGAGCAAGTTCTAAAGATCGACCCCGATCAGGCAGAGGTTTATTTCTTGAGGGCCTTTATAAAGCTCGACGAAGGGCAAAAGGCCGCCGCGGTGAGCGATTTTAATATGGCCATCGAAAAGCGTCCGGACTATGTGGAAGCAATGAACAATGTTGGAACCATGTATTTATTATCTGGAAATTATGAAGAGGCCAGAGGAATTTTTCACCGCGCCACCCGGATTTCGCCGTCCTGGGCCAAGCTCCAGCTCAACTATGGCAGTGCATTACGGGGCGCTGGTGAGTGGCAAAAGGCCAAAGAGACCTTCAAAACCGCAATGTCGTTAGATGCTGGACTTAAGGGCGCGGTATTCAATATGGGGTTGCTTTACTACGTCGCAGATGAGCTGGACGGTATGGAGCGATTGGGGCGCTTGAACGAGGCCGAACGCCTGTTTGCCCAGTACAAGGCCGCCATGGGATCTCAACTGTCCAAAAACGACCCTGTGCACAAATATCTCAAAGAGGTGCAGCTAGCGGTGAAGCGGGAGGAGCGTCGTCTCGAAGCAGAGAAAGAGCGGAAGGAGCAAGAGGCCAAGCGAGCTGAGGAGCGGGAGGCCAAGGAAGCTGCCGGCGAGGATGCATCAGCAACCGAAGAAGAGGACGATTGGCACTGAGGGTGTGGCATGGAAGTTGATTAGTACTGATATGGTATTAAATTGTAATATCGTTGTAAATTGCATGAATGTTGATTTTTCCCTTGGTGTAGCGAAAACCGATGTGGTAGGATTCATCCCGTTCAATTGCTCATAAGCAGTTGAAATGTGTTTTCTATTAATGGCGTCAATCAAGAAAACATCGCCCGACGCGGGCGATGTGGCTGACTCAAGGAGGAACAGAGATGCAGGGAATCGCACAGGCATTCTCAGACGGTGGTGGCTTTATGTACGTCATCGTGTTCGTGATGGTTATCGGCGTGGGCATAATGGTGGAGCGTTTTATCTTCCTGTTTTTCAAGTACAACATTAATGCCAAAGCGTTCATGGGGCAGATTCAAAAGTTGGTGATGGCCAACAATATCGACCGGGCCATCAAGCTTTGTAATGCCGCTCCCAACGCAGCGCTTCCAAAGGTTATCAAAGCCGGCCTGACCCGAGCGAACAAGGGTGAGTTGGAAATTTCCAATGCTATTGAAGAAGCTACGCTTGAAGTCGTACCTGTGGTAACCAAGCGAACCCCGACCCTCGGTGGTGTTGCAAACGTGGCCACGCTCCTCGGACTTCTCGGAACGATTATCGGTCTTATCCAAGCGTTTGCCGCTTTGGAATCTGCCGCGCCAGACGCCCGTGCAGCAGCCCTTGCAAAAGGTATTTCCATCGCGATGAACACGACGGCGTTCGGCCTGATTGTAGCCATTCCCTGCATGTCGGCGCAGATGTTTCTCGCTGCTGTAACGAAGAAGATTCTCGAGGAAATCGACCAGTATTCTGTGAAGCTCGAGAACCTGCTCGTTTCCCGAGTGCGCGCGGGCAGCGCTCAGTAGATGAACGAGTCTGACTGAGGAGGTCTTGCACGACCCGCAGCAGACACGGCCAAGCTTTTAGGAACATGAGAATGCACACTGAGCAAGGAGAGATGACCCAATGCCGGTGAAACGTCGACCCCTAGATGAATATGAAGGGGATCCTCTGATCCCAATCATGAATTTGGTATGTATGCTCATTCCTCTGTTGCTTTACGGTGCGGTATTTGTTCGGTTTATTACCCTTGAGGTAAATTCACCGAAAATGACAAATGCCCCTGTTGAGCCGCCTCCGGATCAAGCTGAGAAGCTCAATCTAACGGTGATGATTACGGACCAGGGATTTCACTTCAAAGTGAATCCGCGCTATCGGTTGCCGTGGATGTCAATGGCGACAGAGACTGCTTCAGCAGGTCCGGATATTCCCAAAAAGGATGATGATTGGGATTATGAGGAGCTCAATAAGCGACTCAAGGAGCTCAAGGAGAATCATCGGGAGGAGCGGCAACTCATTTTAGGTGCAGAGGATGATATTCAGTTTGAGGTGCTGATTCGCGCGATGGACTATTCGAGAGGCGAGGAAACCAACGAGCTGTTTCCCGATGTCACCCTGACCCGGGGTGTGGTGTAAACCCCGGGTGCACGCTGAGCAGCAGGTGAAGGTGCACCAGGAGAGGGTATCTACCTCTTCAAAGTATTGAGCAATTACAAAACGGAGGAAGCCTCATGAGTCCCCAAACGCCATCGGCAAATGACATAGATGCTCTTTGGGCTGCAAAGCGAAGAGCAAAGAAGGCAAAGCGCAGGCAACGAGAGTCTGAAAAATCTAAGCTGCTCATCAACTCTTTGATGGACGCCTTTACCATTATTCTGTGTTTTCTCCTTAAGTCGTTTGGTTCTGATCCAGTACAAATTCGTGAATCAGATGAACTGAAACTAGCGAGGTCCTCATCGGAATCCCCACTCGTCGACGCTGTGGTAATCGGTATCTCCAAGAGATCTATCCAGGTGGATGATGTCAAAGTGGCGGACTTAAGAAATGGCGCTGTGGACGAAAGCATGAAGCGCGATGGACAAGAGGGCCTACTTATTAATCCGCTTTACGACAAACTCAAGGAGAAAGTGCAACACCTGAAGATGATCGCAGCGCGCAGTGCCCAACAGCAGTTCAAGGGGCTTGCGCTCGTCGTCGCAGATAAAGAGACGACCTATCGCCTGGTGACGGAGGTTCTATATACAGCGGGGCAAGCAGAATTTGAGAAATTCAAATTCGTGGCAGCCGAAGGGGGCGGCCCAAAAAAATAGATTAATATTTTGATGTACTTAGGGGGTTTTTTCACGTAAGTGCTTGCCGCAGCTATTATAAGTTACATAAAAAGGATCGAGGATACCAAGTATATATGGTGGAGACGAGTCCAAAATCACGAGGGCTGGCAAGCGGTTCAAAGGCCACTGCTAAAAAAGCGATAAAGGGCAGACCCCGGCAAGCCTCAAGACCCTCTCAAAGCCCAGCCCGGCGGCCTCTCGCTGCTGTGTCGGAGAATGTACCTAAGGTACTTCGCATCGGCATCATCCAGAGTGGCAAAATCGTTGAAGAGCGGATTATCCGTAATCGGGATACCGTATCCATCGGCCAGTCCGAAAAGAACACCTTTGTCATTGTCTCGAGTGACTTGCCCAGCCGCTTCGATATATTCGAAATTAAATCCAGCGGGGATTACACGCTTCACTTTACTGACCCCATGACAGGCCGTGTCGCGGTTCAAGGTGAAGTGAAGGAGCTCACAGAGCTTCGAACGAGCGGCATTGCCAAGAAAAAAGGCAAAACCTATCAACTAGAGCTCAACGAACAGTCGCGCGGCAAAATCATCGTTGGCGATTCCACGATCCTGTTCCAGTTTGTGGCGCCCCCCCCGATTCAGCCGCGACCACAGTTGCCAGCTGCAGCGCGCGGCGGCCCTTTCAAGAATATCGAGTGGTTCATCACGACCTGTTACATTGTCTCCTTTGTCCTGCATGCTGCCTTTTTCACCTACTTAGAGGTGAACGACTGGCCTGTGCGTTCAAAATGGGAAATGTATCTCGATTACCAAGAGATGATTGCTGCCAGAGACGCCACCTTTGAGAAGAAGAAAGAAATCAAGGTAGAAGACGGCGAGGGTGAAGCGACCGAGGAAGAAGAGAGCAAAGAGCAAGAGGCAAAAGAGGAAAAAAAGCCTGCTAAAGCAAAAGCCGAAGAAAATACAGGCCCTAAAAAGTCTGCCGAAGAGATCGCACGGGAACGGGCGGAGCGGCGGGCAGCACTTGCCGAGCAATTGGCCCAGCGCGGTATCAACAAAATTCTGGGGAGCTTGGGCTCAGGCAGCGCTGACGGAGCAATTGTCGACGTGCTGCGGGGCGGTGACGTGGGTGCGGATCAAGATGAGCTCCTGGCCCAGGTCAGCGGCGTGGGTGTCGCCACCGGTGAGAACGGCGCATTGCGCGGCCCGGCTGGGGGAAAAGGAAGTGGTGAAGCCGCAGATATCTCCCAACTAAAGATGAAGGGGGGCGATGTCGAGGTCGCCACTGCTGGTGCGGGCCAGGAGCGCAAAGTAAGGGGTAACGTAAAGCGGCGAAACCCGTCGGCAGTGGACGGAACAGGCGTGCTTAGTCCCCAGGAAGTGGCCAAAGTGGTCAATCGTCGTTTAGGATCCATCAAGGGCTGCTACGAACGTGCCCTTCGGCGAGATCCCACACTGGGCGGGAAGGTTACTGTTCGCTTTACGATTTCCGGAAGCGGAAAGGTCAGCGCAGCGAGAACAACCCTCAACGAGTTGACCCCCGAAGTTGGTAACTGCATTGTGTCGGCTTTTAAACGGTTTCGATTCCCTCAGCCAGATGGGGGTGCTTTGACGGTCGAGTATCCATTTATGTTTACACCGGCGAATTGATTTTTCCGCGCCATTCAATAATTTGTCTTAACTAAAAAAGTGCAACTGGGGGAGATATTATCGAGCTAAAGAATAGGGCGCCGGAGCTAAAAACAGTACAAGCGTGGCACAGAGAAGGAAATGCGTTAAATTTATTAGCTGGGGTTGAAAAAATATGTTAAATTATGTAATTCATAAGTACAGTCTAGGACACTTAAAAGATTGGGGCAGTCGCGCGGAACTGCAAGAGGGCATTGGAAGCTGCGTATCTAATGCAAAGAGTGAAAGGTGCGAAAATGAAAACAATTAGGCGTGTGTTGCTGGTCGTCGGTCTTGCCGCGTCAGTTGTCGTTTCCGGAGATTACGGAAGCGTTCGCGCCGACGATAGCGGGACAGAAGCATCGGGCGGCGTCGATATAAAAATACGCAGTGACAAAAGCCTCTCTGGCGAAGAGCAGATATCGTGGATCGAGCAAAAAACCGATAGTGCGCGCATTATTTCCAACCACGTCCAGAACATGCTCGATCAGGCGCGGAAGGAAAAAGATACGCTCAAAATCGACTGTCTAGATGACAAGCTGACACAAATACGCGTGAATTTGGTCGGTATCGAAGAAAGGACCGAGACCCTCAAATTGGCGGTTGGATCCGGGGATACCAATACGGCCAACCAACAATTTGCGATTTTAAGAATATACGTATCAAAGATAGAAGGACTCAGAGCCGAAGCAGAGAACTGTGTTGGTGATATCGATGTGCTATTGGGACAAACCCAAACAGTTGTCACAGTGGACGACGACATCACACCGCATGATCCTGCAGATGATGTGCCCGTGGTGATCATTGTAGATGTGGACCCATTTCCTACTGTGAGCAAGTATCGATAGGGGGAAATCGGTTCCAAAAGCGTTGGATGTGCTAGCGACAATTAGGTAAGGCACGGTTTCGAATGGGAAAACCCTATTAGAACGATGCAGAAGCTCAACTTGATACAAGTGCTGCTGTTGCCAGCATTTCTATTCTTTTTACCTACTAAAGTAGCTGCCCAAGCCTGGCTTCCAGAGCGTTCGTCGCGGGAGGGACCGGGTATTCTGCTCGGCGAGAGCCTGGTACTGCATCCCGGACTGGGCGTTGAAGGTGGATACGACTCCAATGCCCTGCGTCTTTCCGAGAACGAAGCCGGAGCGGGCCGGTTGCGCATTACGCCCTATGTCGACCTCGCCACGCGCTCAAAAAAGCGGCGTATCGAGGACGATGGTGCGCTCGGCGTTACACCGCCAAAGCTGGACTTTAGACTTGGCCTCGCCACTTACTACGATATGTATTTTTCCGACAATGCAGCGGTCGATGACCAGGATAACTTCGGCGTTGATACGCATTTTCATTTTGTCTTGTTTCCACAAGGCGTTTTCAGCCTGTTATTGGACGGCTCCTACATTCGCTCCCTAATTCCGTACGAATCAGGTGAGGAGCATTGGTCTTGGCACCAAATTCGTCCTGGGGCAGGTATTCGCTTTAGCCCGGGCGGGGGGACGCTCAGCTTTGAACTCGGCTATCGGATGATGCTCCTGCTCTATGAGGATGACTTCTTGGCCGAACCAAACAATAAGCACGTCCACGACACTCGCTTGGTCACCTCGTGGCGGATTCTGCCCAAGACGGCCCTTATTTCAAAGATCAACTTCTCTCCCACAATTTATATGAATGAGCCAGAATCGGCACCGGATGCTGCCATCAATATCGCACCGAATGTGGATTCCTTGCCCATTCGCGCCCACATGGGGTTACAGGGATTGTTAACCCCGAGGTTTGGCCTATCATTGTTTGCGGGATATGGGGCGAGTTTCTACGATACAGGCGACGACTTTGATGGATTCCTGGCCCATGGCGAGCTCATGTTTTTCATTCTACCGACGGCCAATATTCGCTTGGGCGGCAGACGCGATTTTGTGGACTCCTTTTATTCGAATTTCTACACGATTACGGGTGGTTACCTAAAATACGAACAAATGTTCGGCGGGATTGTCCTCGCAACGCTTAAAGGAGATGTCTATTATCGCGAGTACAGCACTGTGTCGACCACAACCCCAGATGTGACGACCCCTCCTGCAGAACGCAATGAACTGTGGATTGGGGCGACACTGCTCATCGAAGCTCGGGCCACGGATTGGCTCTCCTTTTTCGCGTCCGGGGTTTTTCAAGCCAATGTGAGCGATTATGAGAATGTCTTTCAAGTGCCCACCGCAGATCCGGACGATGATCCGGATTTGACAGAGCAACTCGGTGTCCCCGTGGAATTTTTGAAGTTCGAGGCGATGGGCGGCGTTCGCGTCCATTACTAGCTCCAAGACAAGCGAGGGCACTGTGATCGCCGATTTCCCAGAATCTAAAGGCTGCTCTTTTTTTAAAGTCAAGCGTTCTACCATAGCGGTGCTCGCGGCTTTGGGTGGGCTCATCCTGTCCATTGCATGGGGGGCAGTCGGTTGTAGGACGACAGCACCGCCACCGATCCATGTCACTGATGATGGGGCGTCACCGCCAGATACCACGCTTGGTCCAGACGATGTATTCGATGTACGGGTTTATGGAGAAAAGGACCTGTCAGGTACCTATCGGGTCGCTTCTGACGGGACCATCGACTACCCACTCTTGGGGACGGTTCGCGTGGACGGCCAGACGCCCGGAGTCGTGGCAAAGGCCATCGAAAAAGGACTTATCGAGGGTGGGTTCTTAAAAAGGCCCCAGGTATCTATTTTTGTAAAGGAATATAACAGCAAGAAGATATCGGTGTTTGGCCAAGTAAAACAGCCGGGGACGTTTCCCTACCAGGACGGCATGAGCATTGTCGAGGCTATCTCGATTGCCGGCGGATTCACAGCCATGGCGCGGACAAACGATACCACAGTGACCCGGGTTACGGACAACAAGAAAATCAGGTTCCGGGTGCCGGTCGAAGAAATCGGTCAGGGGACTGAAAAGAACTTTGTCCTAAGGGCCGGAGATATTGTCTTTGTCCCAGAACGAATCTTCTAAGAAGTACCGCTCCCAAGTGGCGCACCGAGCTGTAGGGTGCGGGTTTATCCCGCACCGCAATGTCGAGTTCGAGTCGTTGGTGGTGATTTTTCTCGTATCCATCTGACCCGACTTTTCTGTGAAGCGTTAAAAAAGCAACCATAGGACTCCCGTTGACGGAGCAGGGGAAGGTGGTATAACGTAGTCATTGTAGGATAAAAACCTACAAATAGAATACCCCCAGCGGAGGTATGAATTAATGGCAAAGAGCGATAAACGAAAACAAAGTCTCTATTTTCCAGAGGACATGCTGCGGGAAATAACTGGAGAGGCCAACCGGCAGGATCGGTCCCTCTCCTGGATCGTTCAAAAGGCGTGGAAGCTGGCGCGGAAGGAAATCCTCAAGTACCCTTCTGTAAACGAGCCTACCCAGACCACTGAAAATTCCCAATAACCCACCTGTCAGCCCTGGGGACTGGGGGTATCAGGGGCCACGTTTGCGCATTGGGCGTTGATTTGAAAGTGGATATCACAGTCCCGATGAATTATTCTTGCGAAATCGCGTCATAAAGTAAAATGAGGAGGAGAGGAAATGAAAAACAACATGCCTGTCTCTATGACTGCTGGGATATTAGCGGTACTCATCGCAGCACAAATCGCAGGTTACAGCAAGGTTGCGTTGGCCCAAAGTAGCTCCCCTGTGGGTGTTTGGAAGACCATTGATGACAACTCGAACAAGGCCAAATCCCACGTGCAGATTTGGGAGCACAAGGGCGTGCTCTACGGAAAAATCATCAAGCTTATCGATCCAGACGAGCCCAACCCTTTGTGCGACAAGTGCAAGGGCAAGCACCACAACAAGCCGGTCATTGGCATGATGATCATGTGGAACTTGAAAAAGGCCGACTCTGAATGGTGGGAAGATGGGCATATCATGGACCCGGACAACGGCAAGACCTACCGCTGTAAGATAAAGCTCGTAGATGGGGGCAAAAAATTAGATGTCCGCGGCTTCATCGGCATTTCTCTTCTCGGCCGCACCCAGACCTGGATTCGAGTGAAGTAGGAAATCGTTCCAATTTCGTCGGCGCTAGTTTCAATCCACCTCGTACGCCGTCCAGTCTTCAATATCGGTTAACATCCGCCCTCTTTTTCTAGTCAACTCATACATTGCTTGTTGTCATAATTTTAGTATTATCGACGGATTTTCATCGATGGCGAATATTATTCGGAAAAAGAGGTGTTATTGCTTAATAAACCGCTAATAAAATAGCTATATGCTGAAAATATTAAATTTAAACCGATGTAATCTGTGTCCAATTCGTGATATAAAAGAGAAGGTGAAAAATCGGCAAGGAGGCAAAAAAATGTTTAACACTGTTTCTTGGGCAAAGAAAATCAGCAGGCTGCGGACCACTGTGCCCCTGCTGCTGTATCTATCGGTTCTTACCGTGGTTTGTACAGCAAACGCAGGTACTGAGGGATCTCTCCTCGTTTATGGTGAGCAGGATGAGGGAACAGTCATTCCCCTGCCTGTGGACAAGGCCGTGGCCATCGAGCTCGTTTCTAATATCACCACCGGGTATGACTGGCAGGTCGTAGCGCCTAAAGATTCGAACATCCAGGTACTTGGCAAGCGATACATCCAGGGCCCGCCAGACCTCATTGGCGCCGCTGGGAAGACGCGGATCTACCTGGGCGGCGCGGCAAAGGGGCCGGCCAGCTTAACCTTGCGGTACAAGCGGGTTTTTGAGAAAGAATTCGAGGCGAGCAAGACGTTTCGCTTTTATGCAGAGGGAAAATATCGGGGCAACTTCCAATTGCCACCGTTGGATGTCTATGTGCCGCCGCCAGAAGCAACTCGAGGGGATCCCAATTCACCCCTGCCCGAGATATTTAACTGGTGTGACAACGATGGATGCACGCCGGTGCAAAACCAGGGAAGTTGCGGCAGCTGTTGGGCGTTTGCCACCATGGCCACGTTCGAGACCATTATTAAAAACAACGACGGCGTCGAGGTTGATTTATCCGAGCAATACTTGGTCTCGTGTTCCAGTGACAATGGCGGATGCGGTGGTGGATGGTATCCCTACGACATTTTGACCGATGTTGCCGAAGACTCAGGCGGCCCAGGTGCACCCCTGGAAGAGACCTTTCCCTATACAGCGTCTGATTCACCCTGTAACGGGCCATACGAGAAGGCATATGTGGCAGATGACTGGGGCAAAATTCCAGGCAACGGCGATGTGGAAGCCATGAAGGAGGCCATCTACAACCACGGTGCCATTTGGGTCAATCTTTGTGCCAACGGGGAATTGAGCAGCTATAACGGTGGTATCTTCGAAGGGGGATGCAGCTCTCCCAATCACGCGGTGGCCGTTACCGGGTGGAACGAACCCGAGAGATACTGGAATATGAAAAACTCCTGGGGGACCAATTGGGGTGAAGGCGGTTACGGGCGCTTCAAGTACGGGGCTGCGGCCATTGGCCGCGTGTCTGCATGGATGCACTACGAAGGCAAGGGCGGTATCTCGGTTGAACCCCGGGATCCTCAGAACTTCTTGGGACCCCACTGCGGCCCGTTTGAGCCAGCCTCGGCTGTGTACACGGTGATCAACAACAGTCCAGAAACGGCTTATAACTTTGAAATAAATATCGATGTGGACTGGCTCGAGGCAGATGTTACGTCCGGCACCTTGGCAGTGGGAGAAACCAAAGAGGTGACCTTTACCCTTATCGAAGACACATTGGAGTACCCATCCGACCTTTACGAAGCAACCGTCGAGTTCAAAAACACGACAGATGGACTTGGCGATACAGAGCGGCCCATATCCCTTAAAATCGAAGGGGGCAAGCTCATACACAGCTTCAATCTTGACGAAGATCCCGGTTGGACCACAGAGGGTCAATGGGCCTTTGGCACGCCCACTGGCCAAGGTGGAGACAATGGGAGCCCAGATCCCACGGCCGGATATACAGGTAGCAATGTGTACGGGGTCAACTTGAACGGGGATTACGCCCACGACACGGGCGAGGAGCACCTGACCACAACGGCCATTGACTGCTCAGACCAGACCGGTGTTTCCTTAAGGTTCTGGCGCTGGCTAGGGTTGGAAGTTTCAGAGTACGATCACGGTTATATCCGCGTTAGCACGGATCAGCAAAACTGGTTTGATGTGTGGGAAAACAGCGCAGAAATAACGGACAGCGAATGGACCCGGATGGAAGTCGACCTCTCCCAATACGCGGATGGTCAAGACACGGTGTACCTCAGATGGACCATGGGGACGACAGACGGCGCATGGGCAGGATGCGGCTGGAACATCGACGACGTCGAGATCTGGGCTGCTGATCCAGAAGAGAGCTGCGAGGAGGACACAGATACTGGAACCGATACCGATACAGATACAGACACTGACTCAGACACGGATTCTGATTCTGACACTGACTCGGATAGCGACTCGGATAGTGACTCGGACAGTGATTCAGATAGTGATTCAGACTCAGACAGCGACTCGGACGGGAATGGTGCTGAGCAGGATTCAGGCGCCTGCGGGTGTGACCTGATCGGCAACAGCCAGAGCAGCCTCGCCACCCAACTGATCGGAATAGTGCGCCTCATACTTTAAGGCTTTTTTGCCCCTACCGTTTTTTTTCAATATCTCAGTGGCCTACGCGCCGTATTGTTTTATGGCTTTTTCGAGTCTGGGCAAGAGGATGAAGATAAAGCCAGCAACCAATAGAATGAGTCCTCCCAGAACAAGGAAGATTTTGGTAGTAGGTACGAGGCCACTGATAAAGCCCGACATTTTGTTTCCGATAGCGTTGGCAAGGAACCAACCACCCATCATGAGACCTACGAGACGTTTTGGCGCCAACTTGGTTACCAGCGACAGTCCCATGGGTGACAAGCACAGCTCCCCGAATGTAATCACCGCATAGAACATGATGATCCACATAGCGGATATCTTGGTTGCGCCGTCCTCTCCCGTATACATACCGATCGCCATTATAAATAAAGCAATGGCTGTAATTATCATGCCGTAGAAAATCTTGCGGGGGGTTGAAATCTGTTTCTTCTTACGTACTCGCCAAGCGAAAAATCCAACTAAAACCGGCGTGAATAGAACAACGAAGACAGGATTGAACAACGCCGTGAGCATTTCAGCATTAACGAGACCCAGTGATTCACCCGGCTCGAGACGATTGTCAGATGCGTCGTTGAAAACCAAATCGAATGTCTTTTCCGACACTGGTATCACGGAGTATCTTACACCCTTTGTTTCCCGTACCAACGCAATGGTACGCAAGGGTGTTGCAGTTTCGGGTTTCTTCGTAACAGACGTGACCTCAACACCGTGAGAGTCCTTGCCCTTCGAAACAGACACAACACCGTCTTTAAAAATTTTGCATGCCAGATTGCCACTGAAGCCTGAAGCATTTTCGCCGGCAACCTGCTTTTCTACTATTTTTAGATCTGGGTATTTGGCCACAATGGCGTTGAGAGAGGTCTCATCCAACATGCGCGCCCCAAACATCGATTCGACATCAGGATCGACCTTAACCAGCGTTTCCGGAGCAGGTCTGGGGAGATCCGGGTCGGCGTTCCGAAAGTAAGAGGGCATGGCCTTTTGTGAATAGCTGTTTTTAAGCAGCGGTACGTTTCCGATCCACTCAGCCTGGCGGTCTGTGTTGTTCTCAGCAACAACGGTCATCAGACCGCCGTTCAGGTGAAGAACCATGAAGAACATGCCGCCGGCCAGATACACTGGCATCAGGGCGCTCATTCCCGGCTTCTCTTTGGGGTTGGCGTTTCTGACCAGCATTCCTAAATAGAAAATGACCGGCAACATGCCGACGAGAAAAGCAAAGGTAATGTAACCAATAGAGTTCGAGATGGCGTCGACCCTGATCCCGATAAACCATCCCAATACCCCGAAACCCATGGCGGGCAAGACAATAACCTTGAAAATCTTCCCGAGGGTAACGTCTTCCGGCGTCGGCTCAGGCCGCATGTCAGCTGCAGCCAATTTCTTCCAGTTGACCGCCAGAACTGTCACACCAACCAGCAGGCCCACGCCGGCGGCAACGAACGCCGTGTTAAAACTGTACATATTACGCAACGGTGCCGACAGCAGGGCCGAAGCTGCTGCGCCAATATTGATGCCCATGTAGAATATATTGAACCCGGCGTCGCGTTTGGGATCACCCGGAGCGTATAGCTTGCCGACCATGGCTGAAATATTGGGCTTGAACAAACCGTTGCCCAGGCAAATAAGCGACAGCCCCACATACAGTGTCATTTCGCTGCGCACGCCGAGGAAGAATAGTCCCGCGGCCATGAGCAATCCACCGATGAGCACTGCTTTCCTGTATCCGATGTATCTATCAGCTATCATCCCTCCAAAAAACGGAGTGAAATAAACGAAGGCCATGTATGTTCCAAAAACTTCCGCGGCAGTCCTCAGCGTCATCGCCAAGCCGCCACGTTCCGTGTCTTTGCAATAAAGAATCAGAATCCCCAGCATCAGATAAAATGCCAGGCGTTCCCACATCTCTGTGAAAAACAGAATGTACAGGCCCTTGGGATGTCTACTACCCTTTGCCATGAGTTCTCCTTGATGATTGATTGGTTCAGTATCTCCGAGCTGTGAGGATAAGAGACCCAAATACCCTATGAATCAAGTCCTAAATAAACGTCCCTATCAAAACAAACCCGTCAGCTATCGAATCGTACCCTATCAAGCCGGATTCACAGTCTCAAACATTTTTTTGCTTCGAGAAAAGACAGCAGGTTCTTTAGCATACACCACAGTGTCGAACAGCACTGCCAAAGGCGCTTTTTTTTCCAATAGCCGCATCAACGGCAAATCTACAGAACGATAACTTGCTATCTATACAGGCGATCGGTTCGAACCCATTGGGTCAAACGTTCTTTTTCAGCCGGATCGTTCTTCCCAATTGACAAGGTCGCGCCTCATAAAATGAATCTGGCAGGATTCAATCTGCAATTTGGCTACATGAAGTGGACAATCTTTTCATTTTTTAAACGAAAGGAAAAAAGTAATGAAAAAATCACGGTATGTGCTGTTTATAGTATTAGTTGCATTTGGAGTATATGCTTTATGCTGTGGTGATGACGACGACGATGCTGCTTGTACGCCTGAGGATGTCCAAGCGTGTGGCGATGAATACGCCGATTGCCTGAATGGGTGCGATATGACCGAATCGGATTGCATGACGGATTGTGTGAACGCACTTTGCAACTGCTTTGAGGACAACGGCTGTGATATCCCGGACGAGTATGATTGCGGGTAGCATCACACGCATTGGCCAGCTCAGAGGCAAAAAATGCGGCTTGACCCAGCAGATTCTCCTTGAGCTGCAACCTTTTTGCTCCCAACGCTATTTTATTTATATTGAGTAGTCAGACACACGATGCGACGGGTTGAGCTGAGTGTTGTTGAGGATGCCTCTTCGACAGTTCTCGATGATTTGGGAGACGACGATCTGTTTTTGCTCGTGCGGGCCGGTCGAAAAAACGCTTGAATAGGCTGTGCATCAGAGCGGTATGATGACGTGTCCAACAATAGGGGATATAGCAATATACCAAGACGGCGCATTTGAAAGACAACGCTCTGTCAAGGTGCGGGACCATCTCCGCAGGTGTCTGCAGTGTCAGATGCGGAAACAACGGATAGTGGTTCTGACAAGCCAGCTCGCACCCTTTCCAGGGGAGCTCGATGATGGGGCCCTCCCTGATGACTTGCGCCGACTCATCGACCTCGGACAGGCCGAAAAAGAACGCTTAACAAAGAAAGTACCCCGTTGCTCCAGGTGGTTGTGGTTCGAACTGGCAAGTGTGGCAGTCGCAGTCCTGGCTGTGGTGGCATGGCAGGGCCACCTTTTTTACGCAGCTGAGGAAAGGGCCTTATCAGACCTCCCTGGCATTCAAGCCCGTGGACCTGCTGGAGAACACCCGTCCCAGTGGGTTTCCATTGAAGTTTTTAAAGCTGCAGGGGACGCATATGAACCGGTGACGGTCCAGGTAGACCCGAACGATGTCCTGGCCTTTGCATACGTAAACCGCTCCAAAGAAAAGAGCTTTTCCCATTTGATGGTCTTGGCCGTCGACGAGAAAAAGAACATCTACTGGTATTATCCTGCATACCAAACCAAGGGTTCGAATCCGCTGAGTATTCCCATTAGACGCACAGATGGCCACATTCAGCTCTCGGACGCAGTGCGTCACCCCTTGTCACTGGGTAAATTGAAGCTGCTGGTCCTATTTTCCCATGGAACCCTGGATGTGTTGTCAGTGGAAGCGCTGATCTTGCGCGAGCTGGAACGGTTAGGATCCATTGAACAAGTTAAGACAATACCGCTCGATGAGGTCACAACACAATCCCTCTTACTGGATGAGGTGACCCGACTGGGTGGCCGCAAATAGGATATGGCTCATTTGAAAATTTCATTCGCATTTGGTGTGTTATTGTTATGCGCGTTCATTTGCGGGCGCTTAAATGCCGATCCCATGGACGGAAGCTTGTTTTGCAGCGGCCACGGCGATGTGGACCACAACCGCGGTTTCATGCGTCTGGAGGGCGATAAGCTATGGCGTGAGGATCTGATGGGGTTCTTGTCTGACTCCCGCGCAGGGGTTAATCACGTTATCATCGACGCTTGCAAATCCTTTTTTTTATGACGAACTTTGTCAGAAAGATGCACTGAGATTTGTAATAATCTATTGAGTGATAAAAGCGCCAAACAAACGAATAGGAGAAAAGAATCGTCATTTAACGTAATGTTTAAAAAGTACGAGAACACAATCCCTTTGAACGACAACCAGCGGATTAATGCCAAAAAGTCTACGTCTTGACGGTTTATCCATGGCATGCATGATCAAACATTATGCTCAGAGCTAGATGTCGTATTAAACGCAGGCCTTGTCTTGCACGTAAACTTTGGCCTGCTATTTTAACCCTGTTTTACCTGCTGCTCGTGGCTCCATGTGCGCACTCTGATCCGCTTATCTTAAATGAAGGGGAGATCTCCTACCGCGCAACGGATAATGCCTTGATGTTGCTTGACCCAGAGTCTTCATTGACCATCGAAGATGTGTTGACGCCTCATTGGGAGCAACGGTTTGAAGAGATCAAAGGCATACCGATTATTCATGGATTTTCAGATCGTGCCTATTGGTTGAAAATGGAAGTAGAGAACCGTCAAAAGATACCCCGCAACTGGTACCTCCAGTTTACCAACTCAATCATCGACTATGTCACCCTGTTCACAAGGAACCCTAGGGGCGGCTATTCAGCCCAACGCTCTGGGGATCTCATCCCTTTTTCGCAGCGCCCGATGCGCATGGGCAAGATTACGTTTCCCATTGACCTGCCGGTGCAGTGTCGCACGGTTGCATACATTCGCATAGAGACAAAGGGATCAATGCAGTTCGAGTTCAACGTGTTCTCAAATGAAGCGCTCCTCGAAACAGAAAGAGACCGGCAGTTATTATATGGCATCTTTTTTGGCATTGTGGCTGGCATCTTTCTCTACACGCTTTTTTATTTCTTACCGGTCCGCGAGACCATAAATCTCTATTTTGCTGCATACGTGGCAGCGTCGTTCATGTTTTTATTTTCTCACTATAGCTTGTCAGGGGAATATTTTTGGCCCGAGTATCCGGCCTGGACGAATTTGGCTGACCATGTATTTGCGAGTCTTATGTGTTTTACAGGGATGTTGTATCCTAAAAAGTTACTCCAACTAGATCGGTATATGCCAATAATGGCCCGTGTGTTTAACATCACCATGGGTGCCAGCCTAGTTGTAATGATTTGGCCGTTTTTTCTGCCCTACTGGACAGGTGAGAAACTACTGTCCTTGCTTGGATTTGTATCGGCCCCAGCAGTGCTGTATGCCTCAGGTTATTTATGGTTCGTCAAAAACCTCAGCTCAGCCCGGTATTTGCTCACCGCCTGGACCGTCCTTCTGCTAGGCCTCATCATTTTCCTACTCACGGTGAATGGGTATTTGCCGCACAACTTGTTTACTGATTACTGTATTCAAATTGGATTGATGCTACAGGTTATTTTGCTCTCTTTAGCTCAGGCTGATCGACTCAGCACACTCAAAAACGAAATAGCAGAATTACTAGAGGAAAGATCCAAAGAGCTGCATCAAGTTAGCGAAGAGCTGAGCCAAAAGTACACCAAGAGCAGGCTGGATGACGAAACCCTTGAGCGGTTTGCAGCCAAGCTCATCGCGCATATGGATGAGGAAAAGCCCTATCGAGATGGGAATATCACCCTATCATCGATCTCAAAGACCCTTTCTGTGCCTTCCAATTATCTATCTCAGGTACTCAATATCAAACTACACAAGAATTTTTACTCCTTTATCAACGAGTATCGGCTCAACGAGTTCAAAAGGCGGTTACAGAACCCCGAGAACAGCTCAAAGGGCATCCTCGACATTGCCTATGATTCGGGTTTCAACAGCAAATCATCGTTTAACGTGACGTTCAAGAAATACGAGAACACAACCCCTTCTGAATACAGGCGGCGTATCACTGCTAAAAAGTCCACGTAGACATTTCAGACTAATTGTACCGATTCATCCATCCACACTGGGTGATTATTGCCCGAGTAAAGATAAACTACTCGAATAACACGCTCCCCGGGCCTATCCTGCGGCTCGCAAAGACGCTCAGCAATATCGATCCCGGGGGGAAGTTTTGATCCTCCGAGAGGGTCATTACCGTAAAGAGATCGAGGGCCAACCCGATGGGTACGTGGCCCCAGGCGCGCCAGCCGAGGTAGAGACCGGCCGAGATATAAGCGTCCATGCCCCTTGATGTGCCCTGTGCTCTATTTCTCGTTATGCGCCCCACAGCGCCCATTGGCACGGCGTCAAATCCAAACACCCAATCCCCTGCGTCGGCGTCTACGTAAATACGCGGACCTGCTGTGATGAGATGGTTTGTCGTGTGGTCGTCCTCAGGGCTGTAGATCGGTGAGGGATCCTGGCGATAACCCGTTACCCCGCCCAGGGCGAATGACAGTTTCCACCATTGAAATAGGTACAGATGGGCGCCGCCATCAATACTAAATCCAATGGTTCTGCCATCGAGGCAGCCCATTGTGCCGGCACCAGACCAGTCTGTGCAAAAGCCCGCACCCGCGCGTAACACCATGCCGATAATACCGGGATCGATGTATCTTTTGACATAGTCTGGATCTCTGAATCGCGGTTTTTCGCCTAGGCCCGGTGGGAACGGGGGCAAGGGGTTGCCCTGCAGATCGCTGTGGACGACAGTTGCTCGAGCTTTGTCAGTATTTGGGAGGACGATAAACATCTCCTCTGTCCCACTGCACGTTCGAAGGCGACTCTGACGCACCGCATCTCTAAAGCGGGCTGTGGCCTGGACGGTGCGGCAATCAGTAGGAAGCCCTGAGAAGCGGGCAATGCCGCTGCGATCGGTTTCGGTATTGAAGGTTTTTAGCTCTCCACCCGCCAGTTCGAGGTCGATCCTCACGGCTGCTTGGCTTTGCGGTTTCCGGCTACTGTCCAAAACCAGGACGCGTAGGGGGGTGGGCGCAGGGGGTGCGTCCTGGGATGACGCGATTGCGGGTGTATCAAAGACAATGAGTAACACCAGGCCTGGGATAAGGGCACAGCCCAACATGGAACTATTCACGACGACTCGCATCGTATGGGATTTCAGTGTATAAGTGCGGTCGCGTCAATACCCCAGCGCCAACTTTTGGAGAGCTTGTGATGCCACGATCCAGAGCGTTCCGATACAACCCTCGATGGTTGGGTGTCTGGGGTCTGGTGTACCTGTGCGCTATCACCTGTGTTACCACCACAGTCAGTGAAAACCGCCTCAGCGTACTGCTCACCCGAGCTGTGGCTCGGGGCAATGGCTACCCGGATCTCGATGCACAGATATTCGGCCCCAAGACGATTTTTACAGGCGTGATAAAGGCAGAGCGATTCACCCGGGTCATTGGGTTTTGGATGTTCCTGGATGCGCCCCATCGGCCTGGCACCTTGCCAGTGGTGCTCGTCCATGGCCATTCCACTGGTCCCCGGCCTTTTCGCTCGTTGCTTAACGCTTTGGATCGAACGCGGTACGAACCTTGGCTCTGTTTCTACCCCACCGGCCTGTCCATTGCCCGGAGCGCGGCCATGTTGCGGCAGCAGTTGTCAGAAATGGCGGCCCGATACAAAACAGAAGCGGTCGCAATTGTCGCCTATAGCATGGGCGGGCTGGTGACGCGCCAAGCCCTTCGCCCCTATGAGGATGGGACTAACCTGCCCCGTATTCCCCTGTTCATCGGCGTGGCCAATCCCTGGGGTGGGTCTGAGGAGACAAAATTCGAATCCAAGCGGAGCTTTGCACCTGGGAGCTGGGAAGACGTGGCAGACGGCAGCGCGTTCCTCGCCCATTTGTACGACGATCCCCTGCCGTCCGGCACTGCGTTTCACTATATCTACGGACTGGGTGGGAAGCCGGACAAGCGTCTCGGCGAGGTCAACGACGGCATTTTAAGCAAGGCCAGCCTGACACGCCCTGAGACCATGGCTGAAGCAGATAGCGTGACCTTTTTTGAAGACGCCGATCACAAGGGGATTATTAAGGACCAGAGGGTTATGCGACACGTGGCCCACCTGCTGAGCACGGTTACACCTCCGAGCCGCAGGTGATTTTTCAGTCCAGGAGGATGTCGCGAAGGGGGGGTAGTGCGCGTCACTCCTGCGAAGGCAGGAGTCGCAAAAGGGGTAATTTACGTCACTCCTGCGAAGGCAGGAGTCCAGAAAATAATGAAATAAAAAAGTTTTTAGATTCCGCCTTCGCGGAATGACAGGTTTGAGACTTTTGCAACACTCTCCCCTGAGCGACGGTCGGCGCGGCCTTACTTCTTCTTGGGCTTACCCTCGGGAAGGAATACCTTGTGAATGATCAACGGATTGCCGGTTGCCTGGTGAGCCACGACCACGACACCTTCGTCCGATGAAAAGAAGGCACTGTTTTCCGTGGCAAAGTAGGTCGTGGTGGTCCCTTGAACAACCGCGTCTCCGGGCACTGTCACCACTGCTGTGGCGTTGCTGACATCGTGTACTGACGTGCAGAGGAAGAGATCTGCCGCATCAAATATTTTTGCCGTACCTGAGTTGGCTTCGATGTCAGCATCGGTAAACACGACGATGCCGCCGACCTTTAAAAAGCTGTTCAACACAGAGAAAAGCTCATTGCCAATCTCGTTGAGTTGGGCATCTGAGGCGTACTGCTGCAAGTAGACGAGGAACACATCGTGGCTCAGCAGGGCTTCTATGACTTGCGCGCTTGTAGTAGCTTGGGTTTTACGCCAGGTCCGTCCAAGGGCGGCAGCTGAATCTGAAATGGCCGCATCGATTTTTTCCACCTGCCCGCCGGCAGACGTGTCGGCAAACGCGGTGAATGCGAGTACCTCTACTGGGCTCTCGAGGGACATAAAAATCGAATTGCCAATGATGCGCCGTAGGGTGGTGTGACTGGTTGTCAAATCATGACCGATCGCCACCAGGTGTCCCGCACTCTCTGCGCGGCAAACAGCGTCATCACAAATGCCAGATTCGCAGGCGTTAAAGCATTCGCCACAGTGCAAGGGGTCACTTGTCAGATCCGCGCATGTGGTGCCGCACGCCACAAAGGGAACGGGACAATCGAGCTCGCAATCCCCACTGACACAAAACCAACCACTCGGGCACGCTGTGCCGCAGGCACCGCAGTGGTCATTGTCCGAGTTCAGATCCACGCAATCTTCCCCACACCAGGTGAGAACGCCGCAATCCGGAATGCACGTGCCATTAGCACAGACCTCATCCCCGCCACATTCGATACCGCAACCACCGCAATGATTTCGATCGGTCAAGGGATCGATACATTCACCGTCGCACTCGATGAGGCCTTCTCCGCAGACGAGCTCGCACGAGCCATTGATACATACTTCGTCGATGTCGCACGCGGCCCCGCATTCCCCACAGTGTTGCGCGTCGGTCTGTGTATTGACGCACGCGCCCGCACATTCGGTTAGATCTCCACAGTCGAGCACGCACGTGTAGTCGGCGCACATTTCGTCGGGATGACAGATATTGAAGCACGCGCCACAGTGCAGGGGATCGTCTGCTAGGTCCACGCAGTCCCGATCGCATAGTACAAGGGGCGGCGGGCACTCGGAAACACATGTTCCGTCGAGGCACACAGGGGTTGCGTCAGGGCAGATCACACCGCAGGCGCCGCAATTTACAGGATCGAAATCCGTGTTCACACATTCGCCGTTGCACAGCTCCATCCAATCCGGACAAACGAGCTCGCAACTCCCGTTGACACAGACGGGCTCGCTCGGCGGGCAAACATTGTAACACGTGCCGCAGTGGTCTGCGTTGGTTCCAATGTTCACGCATTCATCGCCGCAGAGGATCGTCGGTGGATCACACTCGAGAACGCAGGTTCCGTCGACACATGACTCATCTGTTTTACAGGCATTCTCGCACGCACCGCAGTGCATGGGATCACTCGACAGGGTCACGCATTCCCCTGCGCAGAGTGTGGTGCCAGAGGGACAGGTCTCGCACTGGCCGTTAACACAGCCCAGCCCAGGGTCGCATTGGGTGCCGCAAGCACCGCAATTGCTTTCATCGGAGAGCAGGTCCACACAAACGCCATCGCACGCTGTGGTGCCTTGGGGACAAACCCCGCATACGCCCTGAAGACAACTTTCATTGGGCGCACAGACGGTCTTGCAGCCGCCACAGTGCTGTGGATCTGCACTAAAATCATAACACCCGTCCGCGCACTCGGTGTACCCATCTTCGCAAGGGGCGCCGACCACGGATCCGCCGCAGGAATGGATGCCAGTTGCGTAAAGCCCCACAAGCGCCATGTACGATATAAGACGAGCTCTTCTAGTCATAGGGGCTATCCTCCACGTTAAAACCAGTTTCTTTTTCAGCAGGCGTGTTGGATTGGGGTGGCTCCGTCACTTTCGGCTTTGTTGGTTCATCGCCGGCTTTTTTTTCAGTTGAGGGGGGATCTTTTGCCAAAGGCGCCTTTGGCTTGGCTTTCTTTTGCACTGCCTCCTTGGTCTCTTTTGCCATTGGGTTTTTTGCCAATTCCTCGTCTATCTCTTTGATCACCAGCTCGACCCGTCGGTTTTTGAACCGCTTGTCCACTGTATTTGGATCCACCCAGGGTTGGCTCTCCCCATACCCGACGATGATCAGCCGATTTGGCTCGACCCCGAGATCGATGAGGTATTTCCGAACACGGCGCGCGCGGCGTTCAGAGAGCCGTAAGTTGAATTCGGATGCACCCTTGGTGTCTGCATGACCCTCAATAGATATGACCAGGTACTCGGGATGGGTTTTTATTAAATTTGCGAGTTGTTTTAATATCTTGCGAGAGCGCGTTTTGATTCTGGTCATTGCGAAATCAAAGAAAAGTCGCTCTCCCAAGAGGATCTTATCTTCCTTAACCTCTACCAGGGCTTCATCTGGACAGCCATCGTCATCCTCAACGCCGTTGACAGTCTCGGGCTCGTCCGGACAAATATCGCGCACATCGGCAAAACCATCCTCATCCCTGTCGCTTTCTGGACAGCCATCTTCATCTTCGAACTTGTCGATGGTCTCTGCTTCGTCTGGACACTGGTCTACCGCATCCAATATGCCATCGCCGTCATTGTCCGGATCCGGGCATCCGTCTTCATCTTGAAACCCGTCTTTGTCTTCTGGTTCTGCCGGGCACTTGTCCTTATCGTCTTGGATACCATCGCTGTCGTTGTCCGTATCTGGGCAGCCGTCCTGATCTTCCACACCATCCACATCTTCTGGTGTTAACGGACACTTGTCATCCCGATCTAGAATGCTATCTAAATCATTGTCCTCATCAGGACACCCGTCGTCATCTTCGAATCCATCCTGATCTTCCGCCTTCTCCGGACATGTGTCATCTGGGTCATAGATCCCATCCATGTCAGTATCGGACAGTGTCTGGCTGCCAGGGGGAATCGAGATCGAAAAACTGAGACCTGCCAAAAGAAACCAGCCATCTTTGGCGTCACGCGCATTGTTTGAGTTGGGTTGATAGACATATGCGCCTCTTGCAAACGGCCCGACTTGGAGTCCGTTAACAAATGAGAATGCCATTCCGATGCCCACATCTGCTCCGAATCGGTTGAGATCGCCGGTGTTGTAGTAGTTTCCGTGAAGGTCTATCCAGGCATTTCCCCACAAATTACCGGCGTGGTTCGGGGTTTTTTTCCACGGAAGCAAAAACCCTTGTTCATCGTTGTGGAGACGAAACCGAACACCAAGGCTACCGCTATACCAATAGGCGCGGTCGATCTGCTCGTATCCCTGGGGATGGTCGGCCTTAAAAAACTGGAGATATCCCCCGCCGATATCCACGCCGAACCAGTTGAAGAAAGCGAGCTCAAATCGCGCGGCACCTGAAATACCAACGCCGAGCGTATCTGCTTGCCATCCAGAGAGTCCGAGTCCTGGCCCCACCTCCAGATGTAGGTTGTAATCCCCGGTCTCCCCGCGGGCAGACACTGACCAAAGAAAACAGAGAAAAGCGGTAAAAACCACAGATTGAGCGCGCTGTCTTTGGATGCTCATCGACAATGCCCTTTAAACCCGAAATAACGACCAGCGTGTAACATTCTAAATATACCTCGTTTTTTCCACATCGCATGCGGGACGATTAAAAGAATCATCAGATGAATCACCTATATTTCTACTCGGTACGCTGGGTCGGATCCTTAAACAGTATTTTTTAAACAGTATTTTTTTAGGGCTTTTGCAACACCCTTGGAGGTGGTCTAGACATTAAGGTGCAGTAATGGACGCATGCCTGCTGGGGCTCTCTTGCTTAAGATCTTTCATGCGAAGCCCTTCCACTGCCATTGAGATGAGTCCGATAAGGCATCCGGGAATCAGATCCACCAGGTGGGTGAATACGGCGAATCCCACCGCAACACTTTCTTCCACGTCGAACAACCTTAACGCACCGACAACAAATATGTGATACACGCCCACATAGGCCGGGGCAGAGGGTAGGGTTACACTCAGGCTGATACTGGTGATGAGTACCAGAACCATCGGCAGGCTCGGTGGTAGGTCAAAGGCGACGAGGCGAAGGAGCATCATCAAAACAAACATAGCCCAAAAAGACATGGACAGTGCCACTGCGCCAGCGATCCCGCGCGACGTGCCCAATGCACCCAAGCCGGCTGCAAAACGCGCAATGAGATTAGAGATAGTTACTTTTAGGGATTTACCCGTTCCCCGAGGTTTTTCTTTTAATCCGCGCCTGGCCAGTACGACGAGAGCTGCGAACGCGCAGAACAGTCCGGCCCCTGAGGCGAGTACTGCGAAACGGATGCTTTCCGGTAACAGGGGTGCGACCTGGACCGCCAGCACGCCCACGAGGGCAGCCATGCCGAGATCGAGCAGCCGTTCAACAGCAACCGCGCCGGTAACAGACGCAAATCCAATGCCTGAAGCGCGGGAGATACCGCCGATGCGAACCACCTCGCCCATGCGCATGGGCAGGATATTGTTGGCCAGAAAGCCGATGCTGATGTATCGGTATGCCTTGCCAAGGGACAGCTCTCCAATGGGGCGCAACAGGTGTTTGATGAGGTAGGATCGGGTTATCAACATGGCACTCCAGTAGAGCACCACGGTGCCGATGAGGGGGAGTATCCGAATCCGATGCCAAGAGGCCAGCAGCTCGTTAAACTGAATATCGCGAAAGATATACCACAGTCCAAAACCAGAAAACCCAAACCCCGCAATGAGCAGCGCGGTCCGTCGGTTGAAGCCCGGCTTGCGAGATAGATCGCCCTTTTCCGATGTGTTCAATCAAGTCTCCTTAATAAAGAGAAACCGCACGCTGCGATCATTGATTTGACAGCTTGCCACGAACAGCCCGCTTGGCCTATCCTTTTATGATGATTCATTCGCGCATTGCAATCATTGGGGCAGGCAGCATGGGAACAGCCATGGGCAAAATGCTCGCAGAAAATGGCCGTGAGGTCACGATGTGGGCCTATGAAACGTCGGTCGCCGATGCCATCAACCAAACCCATGTCAACAGTTCTTTTTTACCCGGTGTGAGGTTACCAGAAGCGGTTTGTGCAACGACCGATTTAGCAGATGCCCTCTCTCAGATTTCCCTGGTGGTATCGGCCACACCCGCACAAGTGCTGCGGTCTGTCTGGCAAGAAGCTATCAAATATTTAGATCCAGGTGCGATTGTCGTTTGCATGTCCAAAGGCGTCGAGATCGAGTCGGCGCTGCTGATGTCAGAGGTATACAGCCAGATCTTGCCGGCAGCGGGCGATCATCGCACGGCATTTCTTTCCGGACCCAGCTTTGCAAAGGAAATCGCTGCTGGGCATCCCACTGCAGTGGTGGCAGCGTCAATTGATCAGAGTGTGGCCGATCAGGTACAGGCGGTATTCTCTTCGCCTGTACTGCGCGTGTACACCACCGAAGACGTGATCGGCGTAGAGCTCGGCGGTGCCCTAAAGAACGTCATTGCTCTGGCCGTAGGTGCTGCCGAGGGCATGGGCCTTGGGTTCAATTCCAGAGCAGCCCTCATCACTCGGGGCCTGGCTGAAATCTCTCGTCTGGCCGTTGCTTGCGGGGCCAACCCCCTGACCCTTGCCGGCCTGGCAGGCATGGGGGACTTGGTGCTGACATGCACGGGGCATCTTAGCCGCAACCTTTCGGTTGGCATTCGGCTGGGTCGCGGAGAGCCTATCAGCACCATCATCGGCAACATGACAATGGTGGCCGAGGGGGTCCAGACGGCCCGTTCTGCACTGACCCTTGCTAGGAAGTACAGCGTTGAAATGCCGATTTGTGAGGTCGTCGCACGTCTCCTGGACGGGGAGGTGACCCCGAACGAAGCCGTGAGCACCCTGATGGGCAGGAAGCTCCGATCCGAGCGGGAATTCTAGAAGTGTGAGATTTCTTCTTAGAAACGGCATCTTCATCCTCTTTCCAGCTGTGGTGGTGGCCATTATTTTCTTGGCAACCATCAGCTTTGGCAGTGCGGTTCGGTTTGGCGAGTGGGGTGAAAGATCCATCGCTGAAAGCACATTGATAGTTACTCGGGAAAAGATCGAACGCGTCGAAGAAATCATACGCACGACAGATGATACGTTTTTTCGCATTATAGATCCGGCGCGTCTCGATACCGCGTGCGAACGGTGGCAGAGCGCACTGCATTCCTCAAGCCTCGTCGAGGGAGCTGCGATTATCGATGATTTCGGCGACATCGCTGCTTTTTTTTATCGCGATAGCGACCCCGCGGCAGTGCATCGCCTAAGAGACCTCACCGCGGCCGAAGTTGTTCCCCTGCTCGACAAATATGAATCATTGGACCAATACAAACACGTCCACCGCCTTATTGGGGACGAATACCGCCTAATCACCCATTTTACGACCCTTTACGGGAACTGGGACTATACGGCCTTACTTTTGTACGACACTGAGGAAATCGTTAAGAACTTGCTCGCAGATCTCCTGGACAATATCGGGTCTGATCGTGTGGCCAACGTCGTTGATGACCACAACAGGGTTATTTTGGGCCGTAAAATCGATCACAGGGGGCAGTTTATCGTGGCGCGGCGGTTTCCATCGACCTTTTACAAGTGGCAGCTACAGCTCGCCCCGACTGCAAAGGCGTCTTTTAGCTCGCGGGCCAAGGCCCGGGCTCAATACTTTTCCAATGTGATGCTCATTCCCCTTGCCCTGGCGATTATCGCCTTCGGTCTTGTCGTGTTGTATTTATCCGTTGTCAGAGAACGCCGTGTCAGTCGATTAAAGAGCGACTTCATTGCAAATGTCTCCCACGAACTAAAGACCCCCCTTTCTCTCATCCGCATGTTCAGCGAGCTTCTTCTCATCAGCAAAACCAGGGCCAAAACCAAGGACGAGGGATCCAGGGAAGAAGACAAAGCAGGGCGGTATGCAGAGGTGATCATTCGTGAGACAGACAGGCTCGGATCACTCATCGACAATGTTTTGGATCTCGCGAGAATTGAACGGGCAAAAAGCATGTATACCCTTGAGATGGGAGACATCACTGAAGCGGTAGAGCGAGGTGTCGAGGCATTTAGGCCACGACTCGATGCGTTGGGAATACCGTTCACTTACGACGTCGCTCCCGGGCTTCCCATGGTAAAGGTGGACGGGCATGCGATTACACTGGCCATTGTTAACCTGCTTGATAACGCGGCCAAGTATGCCGAGGGAACGGATCTCATTGGCCTATCGCTTTACCAGCAAGGAGGCATGATCCACATCGATGTGTTTGATCGGGGCGCTGGGATTCCCGCCAAACACATCAAGCGGGTTTTTGAACGGTTTCATCGCGTGCCGTCAGAAAAGACGCGAAAGCAGCGGGGATCTGGGATCGGGCTGAGCTTGGTCGAGCACATTGCGGTGGCCCATGGTGGTACCGTCCTCGTATCGAGCAAACCGCGGATTGAAACCCGTTTCTCCATCCGCATCCCAGCGAGCTAATGCTCTGTCCAATCCTCAATGTCGGGTAAAAAGCCTCCCCCTTTGGCAAAGGGCAATGGCATTCGGTTAAGGGCAAATGTCGCGATTTTTGCTATTTTTATGCCGGGTAAAGGATCTCCCCCTTGAAAAAGGGGGTTAGGGGGA
>JAAUYD010073790.1_pt1 | contig 63136 bp, 81 predicted proteins | sample 7278101 | NCBI WGS metagenome assembly JAAUYD01 (sample SAMN14350128, study PRJNA611818) | marine sediment metagenome | isolation source: surface marine sediment (0.6m) | place: French Polynesia: Moorea | collected 2018-08
GATTTTTGCAACCTGCTTCCATGAGCTTTGATTAATCAATGCCCGACACAAGGTAATGGCTTTCTCCTTATTCTCCGCTTCGAGTTTCGCCGCTTCAACCATCTCCGACTCGTCAAGGTCAATGACCTTATCAAGGATACCCAAAGCGATACCGGCGGACCCAAGGCAGTCTGCACAGATTTGCGAGACAAGGTCCTTCGGTAACGTCTTACCTTCCTTCTTTGCCACAGCTTTCAACAAGGTCCCGATCTTATCTTCCGACAATGGAGTGAGTGTGTACTCTGCGCATCGTCTCTTGAGAGTGATCTTTAGCTTGGTGGGTTCCGTGGTCGCCAACAAGAAGTACACGTGATCCGGTGTATCCTCCAGTGCCTTGAGCAGTGCCTCTTGTGCGGCCGTAGTCAACCCGTGGCACTCATCGAGAAACCATACGTGGCATGTCCCTGCCGTCGGACGAAACTGCATCTTGCTACGGATCTCCCGTATGCCATCAATGCCGCGATAGGAGGACGTATCAAGCTCGTGGAACCCCGTCTTCACGCAACCGAGACGTTTTGCTACTATCCTTGCAAGCGTAGTCTTCCCGGTTCCTGAAGGACCCGTAAACAGCATGGCATGGGGTTTGTCGTCTTCACGGGATAGCGCTGCCTCCAATGATTTGAGCGTCACACTGTTACCCACGACTTCCCCAAGCTTCTTTGGGCGGTGTCTATGTTGTAGGGGCATCTAAGTCTCCTTTCTATGCTGCGATTTTTATAGCCTTTTTGGCATACCAATTCTTGTTCGACACGTCAGCCTCAATACCCAGCGGCACTATCAACCACGGCCACGCCTTGACGATGTCTTCCGTCATAATCTGCCGGGCCTTCTGCAAAACTATCTGCAATTCTGCGGGGTGAATGTCTAGTAGCATGGAGTCGTGAACCTGACCTATGATCATGGTCCGCATCTTGTTTTTCTTCAACCACCTATTCAACCGAATCATTGACCACAGAAGACAATGGAAGGCGGCCCCTTGTACCGGGTAATTGATGACATGCTTCCTGTTCATGATTCCCGAGCAACGGAAACCAGTCAGCATATCAAAGTAACCCCGACGGCAGTACTTATCAAAGTGGTCTTCCTTCCATTCTGTATAAACAGCGAAACGCTTATTCCAGAAGTGATCCTCAATCCGCCAAACATGATTTTCAAAGGAGGACTTGTCCAAAGGTTTCTTTTTGATCATCTTCCTAGATTCGAGACGTTTGATACCCTTCCTTTGCAAGTGAAGTCGCAAGGGTGTCCCATCGTCCTGCCGCTTCAAATCCATCTCATCCATGGACTCCCACAGACTAGCGGCACACGTCTTCCACCAGTCACCATAGAACTGAGGAAAGACAAACTTGTTCTTAGCGGCGTGCCTCGTCATCTTCGAAACGGCTTCTTGTGGGAGCTTGTATAGTTCAGAAGCCATGTCCCTATGCATGTCCTTAGTCGGATCTTTGATGTAGTTTATCATGACTGGGTCTTCATGATAGCACGCTCCCACACGCACTTCTTGATTCGAGTAGTCAATCTCCCCAATAAGGTTCCCCGGGCGCGGTACGAAGGCCTGACGGATCCACTTTTCCATAATGGGATCCCGACGGGGGATGTTTTGTGCATTTGGGTTAGAGGAACTTGACCGGTACGTCACAAGGTTCATGTTGAACGATGGTCTCATGATACCGTCAACGGTTTCTCTCATGATAGACGCAAGGAATGTGTTCCTAAGTTTGTAGCACTTCCGATATTGGATCAGGGTACGGATCCCCGGCAGTCCAATCTTCTCAAGTGATGCGGCGTCTGTCGCTGACTGTCCCTTCTCTGTTTCCCTGACAGAATCCAATCCCAACTTGTCAAAGAGAACGCGACGAAGTTGTGTGTCATTGTGGTACTTGGGACTCGACTCTGTTTTCGCCCATGTCTTACCAAGCACGGTTGAACTAAGCTTGTTCGAAAGTTTTCGCATCTTCCCGTCAAGAATGTCGTTAGCCTTGTGGCAGTAATCCATGTCAATACGGATTCCGTTTTGCTCCACGTCTGCAAGAGTCTTAACACCATCATGAAGGAGACGATATCCTTCTTTCCTTGTTGCGGTTACTTGCATCGTTTCAACCTCCGAAGGTGAAGCATACCAAGACGGAATTCCAGAATCGAATCCCACGCGTTGTATTTCAACACCGATTTCAAATTAGCAGTTTCCATTCTGTTGAAAGCATTTCCACTCTTCCTATCCTCGCCCTTCCTGGCTTTCTTGAAAGGGTCCACTTCATCATCGTATCCAAGGATTCCAAAGCAGGTATAGGCTTGGAACTTGAGACCACAAATACCCCGGCGATTGTCGAGGGTGTGTGTTGTCAGCATAGTGTCTAGACCCCACGGACGAACACGATACCCCAAAGCTTCCCGTGTCCAGTGCTCTTCAAACTTCATATTGTGGGCAATCTTCCGAATGCGCCTATTGCGAAGGAGGCTTTTCAAAGCTTTCCTAACACGCTCATTGTGAACGGGGAAAGCTACTACATGATTCGCGCTATCGGCAATGGCACACGTCAGTATCTTCTGTCCCTTCCTGTGGGGTTTAATGCCTGTCGTCTCATAGTCAAACGCGATCCAGGGGGGACAGTTCCGGTGTATCTGGCGTAAAGCGTGCATGATTTCCACCGTCTCAATAGGTAGCTCCATGTCAAAGGGGCGGAACTTACGAAAGCCAACATGACTCATATCAATAGCATGTTGCATGTCGTCCTGAAAGATCACATCAGCAACCTCACCAGACGATCCCCGCATCACGAAGGAAGGATGCATCATAGGAGCAACCCAACAACCTAGCTCTTGATCTGGTATCAAGAAGCCCCGCCACAGTTGTACCTTGTCCATTTTCTTCTTCAGTCTATGTCCGAGTAGGGAATGGATGGCCACCCCGCCCATTGGCCAAATCATCTTGGGTTTCAGTTCCTTGATAGTTTGGAGAAGAGCGGGACGGCAATAGTCAATCTCCTTGACGGTAGGTTTCCTGTTCATAGGAGGTCGACACCTAATCGCGTTCGTCTTCCAACAATCCCGATCCAAATCCCAGTCGAACATTGCGAGGGTTTCCCTGACCTTCTTACCGGCTTTACCTACAAGCTGCGTATTCTCCTCGTCCTCATACCGTCCAGGAGCTTCCGCCACAATGAGAACACCTTCTCCACCATCGCCCGTCCACGGCATCTTCGGAGATAAGCATGTCTCATGGAGTCCACAGGCGGCGCAACCGGGAGAATGCGCTACCTTTTTCTTCGTCAGCTCTATGTCTTCTTTCGCGAAGAATGGTTTCACGTCGTCGCCTGTGTTAGCGCTATCACCTGTCTAAGTCTCTTGGTCTTAATCAACATAGCATTTTCACCGATGACCACTTTGGGACGAAGCTGTATGGACTCGATCAGGAAGTCCGGGTTTGTGGCAAAGGAGAACGAGGGACCATCATATTTGACAGACTCCTTCTCCTCCACCCAACCCGAAATACCTTCACCCCTAACATACAGAGTGTTCTTCTTGAGGGAGACTGTGACGGAGGTGTCCTGTGCAAACTCCCCTTCCGCAAAGATCTTCGCCCGCCCAAGGATGTCCACGAGTTCTACAGGTAAGTCCACCGTCGTACCCTCAACCGTCATATACTGGGATATCTTTGGAAATGTGGCTTCCGGCATTCGTGTGGAGAAGATCAGATCGTCCTTCTTGAAACACAACCAACCACCATTGATCGCATAGTGTGTAGGTTTCAGTGCGGCTACTTGTTTTGCCACACTTGTTAGGACGTTGAACTTCTTTGGTACCTTTCCTGTCATTCCGTACTGAGTCATTCGGTAGGTATCCGTAGAGGACATCAACTGTCCAGATACATTCACACACATCAATATCTCACGCGTGGCGTCGTTTGATGTGGTGTGGCGGCACAAGCCTAATCCCTTAGCGAAATCCTTCGGGAGGGGGTCCCACTTTGTGGGAGTTTCAATCTCGTTTAGGGGTATCTTGATCTCATCTTCAATGGGGACCCCAACACGTGCACCCCTACTGCGAAGACGGAACTGCCCATCCTTAATCCCAATGTCCAGTTCCTTCTTTTTGGACTTGCTAAGATATTGCAACAACTCCTTAGCCTTGACGGCCCCCTCAAAGTCTGCCACGAGGTCTGTGCTGACTGTTAGAGCATCGTTGTATGTGATCAGACGCCCCTCGTGGAAGATGAACGAGCAAGTTTGCTCAATGATCTCTTGTGAGGCAAGACCAGCCTTGACCGATTCGAGTTTTGCTAGTAGCTCTTCCCTTTTAATCCTCATTCTGTGCACTCCTTTTCTTCTCCTTGAAATGATCAAATACCTTGTGCTCTGCGCCAATTCGTTTGCTGATTCCAAAGAAGGACAACAACCATTTCTGGTAGACCTTCTTCTTGTCAAGGTCAATGACGTTCTTCGTGCTTCCGGATGCGTAGATTCTCATATCAACGCCCTCGTTCTCTGTCCTCCCGGTAACGACCATTTGTAGGGCCAATCCGGGAAGCTTTTCCTTACTTCGTTCAAATAGGACAACACTACTCCATCTCTGAGCTTGTAATCATTACATACCCCTGGTGTCTGTACTCTTTCCACAACACGGACACCCTCCCTAGCAAAGGGCACATCAAAACGCTCCCCCTCCTTGAGTTCGTAATTGAGCGGGACTGTCTCATAGGTGGAGACACCAATCTCATAGCCCATTGATTCAATCCACGTTCGGACATGGTCTTTCTGTGCCTTCGATAGTGTTTCAAAATGCGCATTCTTGTTACGCCTTGCTGGACTGATCGAGGATATCTTGATCTTGATCGGCGGTCGCGTGTAGTCATAGACATCATCAGTTGTATGGGGTATCAGAACTATTCCGTTACGTGAGATAGCTATCCATACTATTGAGTCCACAGAATACCACGGATATCTTTGCATCATAGGGAGGGAAGATACCCCATACCCATGAGTTTTCACCGTGGGCATTCCAGTGGAATCGGTTAGGTACTGATCAAAGACACTATCCAACCATGCCGATAAGGCCCTTTTCTGAATGGGTACTGTCCCCCTTATACCAATGTACTGATAGTTTTTGATGTACATCTTCAACCACTTAACATCTTCCCCATAGTGATAGCATGGTAGGGGTTCCAACCCGGCCGATTCCATTATCATCTGGTTCTCCCACGTCGCCACGGGATCACCTATAACGTCAAGGTTGGCATAGATGTCTATCACATCCTCATGCTTTTTGAGAAATGAGATGTACTCCTGGATATCTATTCTGGACCCCCGTCGCCAAGCGGAGAAGGCCCCTGAATCTACAAACAAAACAGACATACTCACCTCCCGATCAGTGACAGAAAGGTGGACAGACATTCTTGATTCGATACAGCCTCTACATCGGATTTATCCCATATCCTCAGGGCTCCACCAAGAACCACAGCCGAATCCAAACCACCTGATAAGCACACTAATACCTTTGACATTGTTCCCTCCTTAAGAAAAAAGAGTAGGGGCCCGGGTAGTTTTGTTGGACCCCTACTCTGGTGATGGTAACAGACACATGCTTATCTGATTCGGAATCTGCCCTTTGCATCTTCGGATACATCATGCCCGTTTCTGCTGAGACGGCCCGGAACCTTCTTGTCCTACTTCTTCGCTCGTTTTGCCAGTATCATCTTCTTCTTAATCTCACACTGCTCTTTCGCCAAACCCAAACGCCATAGTGTTTTCCAGGCAATACTGTCTTCCGGATTGACTTCTGACGATTCTTCCGTGATGTCCTTCAGGAGTGACTCATAACCCTGTTCAAGATCGATGGGCGGGTCAAGCACTGCATTCATCCCGCTAGCCAACTCCTGAAGTTCTTTCAGGGTTACGGGGGTTTTTTTCTTAGGCATGATCACGTCTCCTAACCACGACGAGTTGACGTGCTTTCCACTGGACCAGCCGGAGGACCACCAGCTTGATTTTTTGGGTCAGATTTATCGCTCCCCTCTGGGAATTCCACTACTGCTTTTCCTCCATCAAGGAATTGCAAACGTGAGATATCCAACCACGCGGGACCATTGTAGGTTCCGTCTTCTTTGGCCGGTGGTGTGACTGCGGCTTGATCACAGCCCGTGATGTAGTGGCAAAAACCTGTTACGGTACCAGTCAAACCGGTAACGACATCACGAACCCTACGCCTCATGTACTTATCGACTACGCACTTTGTCTTTTTCTTCTTCGGCATCTGTGTCTCCTTCCTTTCTCTGTCTCTACTAGTTAACTGCAGATAGGACTGTTTCCCTCACGCACATCCTAAGATTTTATGTATCTGCACGTTCTGATTGAGGTGGGTAAGGTTGTTTTTGCACAGCTCCTCGTATAGCCGTTTGTGTCCAAAGTCTGGTGTGGCCGATACGTAGATCGGGTGATAGTGATTCACTTCTTGCGTGTATTCCCAGATTGCATTGGCGAACCATAAATCACCCATTGTATGCACAACTACCTTCACTGTGGTAGGTTCGGCACAAAGCATATTCAGCCGATCCAGTCTATAACGAATCGTATCCCTATGGTATTTGATACCGGAGGAAGGGGGTTTGAAATCTACTATCAAACCACACCCACACTCGTCCAGAAACTTAAACCTCTCTGCCAGAAATTCACCGTTTGTTTCGATGTAGACCTGAAAATCAATCAGGATATCCAGAAGAGCCCTAAGGTCTTTCTCATTCTGCATCAACGGTTCGCCACCAGTCAGGAGAATTTTTTCTGTCCCCCTATCGATCGTTACATCGGATATTTTACCCCAAACTTCTGACGGTGTAAGTTTCTGATATGCGGTGTTAGACTCTAAAGATGTAGGGAGAGATGCCTCTTTAGAATCACACCACTTACATTTCAGATTGCACCCTTGAAAACGGACAAGAACCATCCATTGCCCTTGTCCCCCCATTCCACACTCACCGACTAACGTTCTCTTGATCTCATTCACATACAACATAGCTATTCTGCTTCCTCTTCGTTCGCATCATACCAATACTCAGCCCACCCTGTTCGCGTCTCATGGACCCGTACCTTCTCCAATTTAATCCCCCGCGGATTATCACAATCAATAAAACACCGTCTCCTCATCTCCCAAAAAAGATGCGCTGCCATATTTTCCGCAGTCGCGGAACAGCCCCCTGTGTCCCGTCGGCACAACCTTCTAATAGGCTTATGAATACTCCCCATTATCTTCTTGAACTTCCTAGCTTGTTCACAGGATCCAACGAGAAAGGAATGATCCAATTGCTCGACCACATCCCCCAAATGCTTTTTAACCCACCCAAAATCTACCACCATACCATGCCCATCTAGCTCATTAGCTGTGAGGAACACCTCCACTTTGTAAGAGTGCCCATGGATTTCTGTACAGTCCTGCGATACTGCGGTAGGTAGCACATGTGCGGCCTCAAACTCGAACAGTTTCCGTATTCTATACATCACCTCTCTCCTTTCTTGCTCCTTCGTCGTTGTTTGTATGATCCGATATGTGGTTGCCCTTTTTGCAAACACTGTAACACAGTTACCAAATCATTTTCGTCATACTCACCTTGCCGCAACAACAACCATCCTATACGCATCTCTCCTAGATCTTTCTCCTCTGGTGTTTGGTTCAGTCCTAACAAACCCGTGACATGGTCATTCTTACGACGGTCCTCGTTGAAGTTGGTCATGTCTACACGGTTCTTTTTGTAGGCGGATGCGTTAGCCTGTGTCGCCGTCACGACAAGACAGTATCTCTCCTGTGCCATTCGTCGTAGCGCCTTCCACTTCCCATTCTCCTGGTGGCGTATCTCCTTTTTGAGATCGTCGAATTGTGGCGCGAGGATATCTGCATAGTCAATCACAATCACATCCGGCACGAATCCCTCCTGCACCTCCCACCTATCCAAAACCGTTTCTAGTCCCGTGACATTGACCGAGCTATTCGGGAATGTGCACAGCCGCAATCTCTTTGAACCCACAAAACGATTAAGCTTGTTCCCTGATTTCACCGCTTGCCGCCACGTAAGCGGACTCACCTTTGGACATAGTTTGTACCATGTGGCTCCCTGATAAGCTCGTGGACGGTGACTGGCACAGTATGAGCAGGGTACATAGTCGGCGGGAGCATCATCCCAATTTGTTGCATCTCCTAGACCACACTCGCTTGTCCTGTGCTTGTTGCGGCAGCGGTCCTCCTGGTTTTTGACACAATCCAGTACCGGCACCATCATCTCCCCGCAATACCGCGTCCGGTTACTCCTGCCAGCCAGCCGAACGTTGAAACGAACCACCATTTCATCTTGGCATTGGTCACCAACCTCGAACACAGCAACATTGCAGCGAGATCGTAATGCACGGTAGGCCCACTCCATGAGTTGCCAACTCTTACCGATTTTGGCCCGTCCCAAGAAAGCCAACAATCCTCCACGCGTTAGCTGATCATTGACCATTTCGCCAAACGCACCCGGAAACGTAAAAAGTGGGGTAGTCACCGTCTCGAAGGCTTGCCGTAGAACAGCCGTATCACCGAAAGGGGTTACTCCGGTATTAGATGCACCCTCAAAACCCCGTAGAGACGAAGCTACAGCCTCTGCCGCGTCTAATTTCCCCTGGTCCACCAGCACTTTGATGTCCTCCGCGGCGTTTTTCAGCTTTTGGGCCATGAATTTGTCATGCATTTGGTCAATTAGGTAGTCAGCGTTGAAGGTACTGTGTTCTTGGTACTCTTCGGCAATCTCTGCCAAGAAATCCTCCAAAAGCTCACTGGTGTCTTCGTCCAAACCACGGCGACTTTTGGAGTTGAAGATGGTTTGTATCTCTTTGCCAGGGGCTTCCTGGTAGGTTTGGAAGTACTCCAGACACCATTCGATCACTGTCCTAACGTACGGAACCTCGACCAAATCAGCATCATATGTGGCCGATAGGTCTTGGCAGACGTGCTTGGACACAATGGCACCGATGGCGATCTTACGTTCGATGTGTGCTGTATGTTTTTTTCGCGTTATTTTTGGCATACACTATCTCCTTCCGACTTTGATTTTCAAACGACGTTCATCGTTTGCGCGTTCCTGGACGAGATCCCCGGCACGTTCCATGGCAGACTCTAACCGTAAGAACTTCTGGCGCAATGACCTGCCTGACTCGATTACTGGGATGTACTGTCCTCCTATATTTTGGTGGTACCATTCCAAAGCCGCTTCAATACGTGGCTCTGACACACCATCAATCTCTTTCAGTTTTCGGATCTCCTCCGACCACTGTTTGAGTTTTTGGGTAGTCACCTTAATGTTTTTGGCTGATGTTATGGTCTTGGACAGTAGCGTTGCATACTTGGCAAAGTGCTTGTTGCGTTGTTGCGAACTTGGAGGTTTCGTATTTTCAATCTGTCGTGGTTGTTTACAACCTTCGACAGATATATTTCTTTCTCGAAGAGAAAGATATAATAAGGACGACCTACTTCCTGAAAATCCGGAAGTAGACCCCCTACTTCCTGAAAATCCGGAAGTAGATCTTTTTGCATGTTTTCTGGGATATTTCTTTTTTCTGGCGTACACCACCAGAGCCCATTCTGAGATGACACCCTCTTTGCGGATAGGAAGTCGTACAATATACCCTTTCTGACTCAAGGCCTTAATGGCTTTGTATATGGCATCCCGGCCGTCCAGGGACCACTTCTGTAGCTCCTTGATTCGCAGTTTTGTACCAGTTTCCCTTGTCACCAGATACGTCAGTATGCCTTTTTCCCTCCATGTTAGTGCCTTGTCCTCGAGAAAGGCCCCGTCAAACTTAGCATCTACCACGGGCTTGCCCCGACCGTGTGCATGCACAAAGAGTATTGTCACAACCGCACCCCCACCGTGTTGATTCCTAGCTGCCTCATCAAATCCTGTGCATCCTTTGGAGACATGGTCCCAGGATCCTTCGCGTCAATAATCAGGGAGATAGTCTCCCCAGAGAATGCCGAAAGCTCCTTTGCCAGCTTCTCAGCTTGCTCCTGTGCCTGTGAATCGGCACTGTCAAACAGTATGGCTCGCCGTTTAAACCGTTTTAGGAGCAGGACCTGTGTCTTGGTATACTTGATACCGAAAGTCGCGACAGAGCCCACGCCAAGCCTCCAGACATCCGTAATTCCCTCCACAATCACCACTGTTTCCCCCGGTACCTGATCCAGTCCGTATAGGCATGCTTTGTGATGACGTGCCTCCTTTTCCATTGGGCACGCCTTGTAACGGAGTCGTTGCCTGTTTGTGATGTCACGTCCCTGGTAGCTGACGAGCTTGCCCTCAAACGTGATGGGCGCTACTATCCGGAACTTGTAGGGACCGAATGGACCTGTTCCCAAGAGTCCCCATGTCTCCTCAAGTCTATCAGGATCGAAGCCACGGCTACGGAGATAGCGTCTGTGTCTCTTCTTCATGGTTTGGGTGCCGGGTGGAAGAGACACCTTGATCTGTCGTTCTATGACCTTTGGCTTTCGATGGATCCTTCGGGGTCTCTTGGACGAGTACCGTTTCCAAAGCCGCGCGGCTTCCCCGTTACCCGTCTTCAGGAGTCCGGCGATTGCCTCAACATGTTTGTGAGGACCACAGCGCCAGCAATGGAACCGGTCTGTGTCCTCTTCGTATCCCAAGTGATACCCGGCGTTACCCGTGCATAGTGGACACTCCACATTGGTCCACCCCTCTTGATAGTGCTTGTGGTCGGGGGGTGCTGTTTCCAGGTTATAGTCTTGGCAAAACTTGTTGAAGTTCACTTGTACCTTTGGAGTAGTTGTGTCAGCATTGCAGATTTCTCGACTGTCTTCCCGTCCAGCACTTCGCTAACAATCTTCCTCTTCTTGTCTAACAGCCTGCATATGTCAACTTCAACGGTATTCCGTGCCACCAGATACCACGCCGTTACAGAGTCGGCCTCCTGTCCGATTCGGTGAACGCGGTCTTCTGCTTGGTCGTGTTCTCCTGGAGTCCAGCCCAACTCCAGAAAGCATGTGTTAGATGCTGCGGTTAGTGTGATACCCACCCCGGCCGACTTCAGGTTTCCTATGAACAGCCGAACGCTTTCCATAGTCTGGAAGTCCTCCACGGCTTTCTGTTTGAGTTTAGCCGATGTACTCCCGTCAAGAATTACAGCACACTGTTTGAACCTGTCCCTTAGCATACTGACAGTTGCCTTGTGTGTGCAGAAGACTACAAGCTTCTCCTCTTGGTCGATGAAGTTTTCTATCCATTGGATTGCGGCCTTCATCTTACCTTCAAAAGCCTTCTGTTTAAGTTTATCGATTCGTACAAGGGCTTCCGCTCCCATGGCCTTTAGTGCCGCTTCTGCCCCTGAGGTTTCAGCGATCCATGCTATAAGGTTGCTTTCCACTTTGGAGTATTCCCGTTTGGATTTCTTGTCCATTTCCATCGGAACAACAACTCTCTGTTTCTCCGGGAGTTCCTTCTCTACGTCCTTCTTCAGTCTTCGGAGCATGATTGTACCGGTCAAGATCTCGTGGAGTTCCTTTGTATTTGATGCTCCATTTTTACCCGACACGTCGTTAGGACTGTAGCAATATCGGTTGATGAAGGCGTAGTAGTTGGGGAAGAGTTTAGGGTGCAATAGACATATGGTTTTGTAGATCTCGAATGGTCTATTGATTACAGGTGTACCTGAGATGAAGATGGTGTGCTTCATCCCCTTACACAACACTGTTGTGGCTTTCGTACGTTGGGCCTTGTAGTTTTTGATGCAATGACATTCGTCCACTATCAAGGTAGAGAATGTCTTATCCTGCAGTACATCTTTCCACTGCCACACCACATCATAGTTGATGATCACATAGCCGTGTCCCGGAACCTCAAAATCATAGGGCTTCCTTCCAATGAGTACTATGGTATCCTTTCCTGTCCACTTCTTAACTTCTGCGGCCCAATTCCATTTGATAGATGATGGACATATAACTAGTGTTTTTCCCGGTTGTCTGTACTCAACCCAGCCTATAGCTTGGATCGTTTTCCCCAGTCCCATCTCATCGGCCAGAAGGGCACGTCCCCCTCTCTTGTCAATGTAGCTGATCGCTTGCGCTTGGTACTCTCGTAGTGTACCGCGTAGTGATGCAACGTGTATTGGTTTCAGTTTTGGTCTCTTTCGTACGAGATAACGTGTGAGTTTTGGACTGAGACGGGCCCCTCCCTCTAGCAAAGCTTCTAGATTTTCTCGTGTGACAGGGGCTATCCAGTATCCGTAATAGGGGTATTGGTGTCCATATCGAATATGTCGTGACATTCGAAGACCCGTCACACAACGGTGTTTTTTGTAATCGTATCGCTGTCCCAGTATCTGGACACGTATCATTCCATTTTTCCGTCCCGCAAGGATGGTCATTACTCCGCAGTCTCCAGTACGTGAGGGTGGCTTGCCCGCAACCACTTTTCGAATCGGTTGCATTCCTTGTCAGCATGTCTCGCCCGCTCTATAAGTTCCGCCATAGCTAGTTTACTCAACTCATACCTACCCGTGTTGATGAGACCTTCCCAACGTTTCAGCCGATCCCTTGCTACCTTCCTTGCCCGTTTGGCCGCTTTCCATATCTCTTTCATGGCCGGGATATCAAAACCATCCACATGTAGTATCATCTAACCACCTCTTTAAGTTCTCGCAACACTGCCCACGACTTCCTATGGGTAAGGCCCCGTTTCGTCACAAGGTAACGTTGAATGTGTCCACGGTTCATTTTTGGCATCTCCGTACCAAGGACACCCATCGCTTCTGCCGCCCCAGTAATCAGCATGTGGCATACGTGCTTGGCTTCCTCTGACAGATCTTGTAGACGATCTTTCCAATCCAGTTCCATTGCTGGATTCACAGACGTACTGTTTCCATGCCGTTCTTCGTGAAAGGGACGCGGTCTATCCTGTCGGCGGGTGTACTCCAGGAACAGTTTCCACAGGAATGTATAAAGGTAGGTTCGGAAACTGCACCGCCTTTTATTTTGCGGGAGGTTACTCCATTTCTTTAGTGCGGCCATGAATCCCGTGTTACCAACACTCACCATCTCATCATAGTCTACATCATGTCGGGTCGCGAAAGCTCTCGCTGTGCTTCCGATGATCTTCTTGTTCTTCTCGTAGTATTTGTCTGCTTTTGCCATTGTTCTACTTTCCTATTTCCTTTTCCATTTTGTGACTCCACGCCCGCATCAGATTCGCTAGCAGGTTCTTCCAGTTTTTCCCGTTAGCTTTTGCTAGGCCCATGAAACGCTCCTTCGTTTCTTTTGGAAAGTCTCTAATCATCCAGTGTTTCTTTTCCATTTGTGGTATTCCTTTCCTTGTTAGCTATGTGTGTGAGGTGTGTCTGTGCATTATTAAGGGCCTCGTGGAAAGAGTCCCCGTAACCATACACCACTTCTATAGAGTCCACTTCGCCTTGTTTGTTCATTTCCCCAAGATCTTCCATTCGTGCCACCACATAGATGTCAGGGTCTTTGGGACTCAGTGTCTTCATCTTGTGGGCTACCCAACGTTCTCCCAGAACCTCAGTGCACCGTTTCTGCAGCTCCCATATGTCCATGGTCGTCCTCTCCCGGCCACGAGATCCGCCGATTGCTGTTGTAGGCTGTGATGGGTTTACCCTCTTTGAGACGTACAGTGTCCCCTCTGCGCAACTTCCCCAGCACTTTGTATCCGAACAAGGCCAGTTCTTTTGGAGTTGAAGTCTCTCGTGCGGATCCCCCTGTTCGCATGGCAGAGACATATATCAACCGTGTCCCTTCATTGATGGTGGGAAGTGATACTCTCGTCACCCCCCACAAACGTCCTCCTGGTCGTGCTATGACATCTCCCTCATTCACCGCTAGTGGGATCACTGTTTTCTTTCTTCGTCGCTTTTTCAATCGTTCTCTGCGCTTTCGTTGTTGCTTGTTCATATTCCATGTCCCATATCTTGTTTCGGAGTTCCAGAAGTTTCAGTTCATACTGCGCTTCCTCCGATGGGGATCGGAATGAGCGTACATCCATCTGTCGAAGTACTTTTCGGTAGGCCTCATACAGGCAATCTTCTGGGCAAGTCTCGGATGATATCGTCCCACACTTGCACCGTAGTACCGTTGTTTCCCTTATTTCTTTTTCGATATTCACAGTCATATAACTATACTCCCGTTATCAGAAACACTAACCAACGCATAGCCATGCCCCCGATCAACGCAATACAGATCCCGATATGTATTGCGAGCGCTACCGCGATTATGTTTTGGCGAGTCTTCCTCATGGTTTACTTCTCCTCATTGTGGTAATCATGCATGATCCAGTTGCAGCACTTGTCCCCGTGGATCTCCCTTTCCCACAGTCTCCCAGTCAGAAAAGCCACAATCATACACATTAGAAACAGGAGAAAGATCACCATTTCCAGCTTTGCTTGCGTTCTTCCTAGATACATTCCCCCTCCGTGTGTGTTAGTGTGATGAGTCGTGCCAAGCAATTTAGCTCTAGGATGTAGTCCCTTACATTCATGCCGTGCCTCATTTTTTGATGCCGCAGGGGTATCCGTCAAGGTGTCTCATGTAATGGAGTAAATCATCGGCACTCATTGTCTTTTCTCCATAGCCATAGTACATGGTGCGGAAGATGGGTCCCTTGTCCGTGTTCTTCACCAATACCATAACAACCGGCATACTGGGACATGCTTCACCTACGAAACGTCCTTTGAATGATAGTGGGGCATCTTCAAATGTATAGGGTCTATAGTCCTCAAGGTTGTATTCCCCTTCCCTAGTTTTTTGAAGTGCCTCTTTTTTCAGATCAAGCGCCGCTTCGAGTACGGCGATCATATTTCTCTGTGCTATATCGAATTGTTCAGGTGTGCACGCCATCACAGCCCTATTGTACGCTGTGTCACCACACTGGCACTCTTTATTTCCATTGAGTGTGTATAAAGGACACTCTCCGCAATCGTTTAGATGGTCATACTTTCTCTTTGAGGCAACGTGTCTCATACACAGTGCACAGTTTCTAACATTGGCTTCCTTCCCTGTTTCGAATCTAACAGCCAACAGCCCATCTGGATCGAAGATACAATGTTTTGGGTAGTCTTCCTTCCAGTGTTTGATACATGCTTTCAGATCTTCAATATCCTCTTCCAGTGTGGTGTGCTGATTTGCTTCCTTTTTCTCTGCTTGGTTCTTCTGTGCGACTATATCTTTCCGAATGTGGGACCATTGGGCATTGAGTTTCTGCAAGGCCCGTAGCACCTCACATAGGTCATTTGGATTAATAATTGTGATGTCGGTATCCCTTTCTGTATCCTCTCCGGGAAGATACAGGTTTTCGGTAACGTCGCATGCATGGGCTGGGTGGCAGTCCGAACGGATATGGAGATTTCCCACAGTTAACAAGTCCCCCCAACCACGCGCGATATTATCGTTTAGAGTGAATGATAGTGTGGCGTACGTCTTGCCTGTTACGACAGGGTACGCGTAGACACTCACACATGGACCGGTGAGTGCTACTCTGTAGTTTTCCGGTGGCTTTCGGAAAGATAAGTCGTCGCACTTATCAACCCAACTCCCCTTGTTGGTTTTCAATTGAATGGGGAATCCTGCCTCGAATAATTTGGCTGTGGGTTCGTTAGTTATTTGGTTATGGATGTCGACATACTCTTGCGCAACGTATCGTGCTCTCATCTTTACTTTTCTCCTTGGTGTCGTTGTTTCTTCCGTGCGGTTCGTTGTTGTTTCCTCAGTCTTTTCCTTGTTCTATGCTTCACCTTCTTCTTAGTGTGTCCACGTCCAAGACCTTTCCATGGGTTTGTTATATCCCATGCCCACCCGGCACCCGGTACCTTGCTGCTATGCATTATTCTGTGCCAACTTCATATGGTTTTCTGCTTTTTCTAATTGTTTTTTCAGACGGGCAATCGCCTCCCTGTGTTTCCGGGCAATACGTGCCGCAGTGTACGCTTTGTCTATGTGGGAAAGAGTCCTTCTCCATTTTTGAAAGTCAGAATCAGCTTCGTAACATTTTTCTCCCGGATAGCACCATACCGCACATGTGTTACATGATAATGTCAGTTCACAAGCAAAACATCCGTTCTCGATTGTGTTTATCTGTTTAGTAACGGGGTCTCTAAACACAAAGTAATCTTCCTCAGTATACTTCCACCCCGGCCACTCCTCCTTCTCAACCCAGTTATCCTCTAACGCCCGGTTAGCAAGCCATGCCCAAAGCTCCACCCCCCATTCCAGATACTGTATTTGCCTTTTGATGTTTTTGATTAGGTTCTCGGGACTGTACATAATGCTCCTCTTTCTTATCGGTCTCTTCCTTGCTTGTCTGTAGCGGCTGTAATTATTTTTTGGGCTATCCCCATTGGCAGACGTAGTATGGCCGTAACGTCGTACAGTGAAATGGTTGTACTCCCAAGCGGAATCAATCCCACATGTTCTGGGATTCCGTTGCGTGCCATATGGATTATGTTTTCGTAACATAGGGTGCTTAGTTTAATCGGATTTATGATGTGCGTAATCTGACCTAGCGCTCCCCATGTTTCGGCGGACTCCATCGCGCCGAAAACACTGCCTATGGATCTGGATTCGGCTATAACGAATTGTCTTAGGTTAGTCATTCCTTCCCTTTCCTTTACTCGTGTGGCTTTAACAACAAGAGTCCCACAAAGATAACCACGCCAACCACCAAAACAACAGCGACGGGTAGCGCAATCGGCATCCATAACGGAGAGGTTATCCACCACCACGACCAAGTCACGCACTCACAAAGTTTAAGGATCACAAATACCCAAAACAGGAGCATGTGCAACAGAATCCCTGTTAATAACGCTTTCAATTGTTTTTCATTAATTGTCATTCAGACTCTCCTTCCTCCTCCACCGGTACGCCGAACGGGATACATTTGCCGTTCTCGCGTATCTCCCATCTCTTCAGGCAGTCCGATGCAAAGAACGGGGAATCAGGTAACCGGAGCTTTATAATGCCTGGGGCTGATGAGATGATTCACTGCCGTTGCTCCTGGATTTCTTCTTTTGCTTCTGTACTCATCCGAATCATGCCCTCGGCATTGTGTCTGCCACAGTACCATTGAAAGGTTATCCTTTCACCTCGCCCTTCTCTGGTGTGAAACCGAAATTGGTCAATACCGTCTACCGCGTGCTTCCTTGCCAGAGCCACAACAGCTTGCGCAAACGCTTTATGTTTTTCAGTAATCATTTGTACTTCTCCGCGTGTGATTGCTTGTACGATCCCCACTTGTTCCTAAACCAGGAATCTAGCTCTGTACATCCGAATGGAGAATCGAAAGGGAAAATGATGGGTATTCTGCAATATATGCAGGGTGGTAGTTTCTTCTGTGTTCGGGGACTTCTGCACTTTCCTGGTGAGCGCTCTGTGGCCTTTCGCCGGTAGTTCTTTCGTGACCACCCCTCTTTAGTTCCATGAGGTTTCATCCTTCTCTCCTAGTGATCTGCAACAGGCTTCGCGTTCGCTATGAATTGAGTGGTGTGTTGGGTAACCATGTCTACCAGATCCTCAAGGGATATCTCTGTGGTAATCTCGAATTGCACATATCCCCTCCAGTACAGTACGATGTGCCTGGTTCCCTCATGGGTTACCTTCTCCCTATTGTGTGCGCTTGGTTGTGCCCAGTTTGTTCTTTCCACGGTTAGTGATACCCTTTTGATGGAGGGTTCTATTTTCAAAGCGGCCTCTATCTTCTCGCGTGCTTCTCTCAGTGTCATGGTTTATCCCTCTCCTCCGTAGCGTTTCGTGGTCTTGATCCAGTCGCATTTTTCCGACCAGTCAGGTTCCACACATGGAAACTCCTCCCCACCCTCAATTGCCGAAACCATGCCCCCTCTGATATAGTGACGCATCACTTCCTGTTTCTCCCGAAGCGCAGTGATCTCTTCATCAATTTCCAGGATCTTCATTGCCGTTTTTTCTATGCTCATGTTTTTAATCCTTCTTTGTAGCACAGTGTAACACCCCAGAAGAAGACCCCATGTGGTCTTTTCCTCTTCGTTGATATCCTTTAGGATCATTGCCCACGTTGTGGGACCAGGGAAATGTACTCTCCACCGTGCTCCTCCTGTGGGTGTTTCTTCTGTGAAATCCAGATACTTTCCATTGGTGTTCTCACCTATGGTGATGTCTTCTGCGGAACAGCCTTCGAGCGTCTCGTACACCTTCTTTAGGCTGTTCTCAAACTCAATGCGCAGGAACTCAAGTCTTGGATCTTCGTTGTTCATAGTTCAAAGCTCCGTCTTTTCTTCGGAAGGCTTGTAGAGCACTTCGATGTCGTTGTGTATCATCTCTCCTCCAGTCGTCCTCAGTCGTCCAGCAACCGGATGCCATAGTGCAGGATGCTAGTTAGTTCGGCACCATAAGCCAGGGTAGCATCGGCAGCAGAATCGGCAGCAGCAGCATCGGCAGCAGAATCGGCAGCAGCATCGGCAGCATAGGTACTACATAAGTCCGTAGCATCGGCCGCATAGGTAGCCGCATAGGCGGCATAAGTCCGGGCATCATCGACCACCAAGGCAGCATCCCAGGCAGCAGCACAGGCAGCATTGGCAGCATAGGTAGCATCATTACGATCTGCCTTGGAACCACTTTTGATGCAGCGTGTTGCGGCCATGATGGCATTTCGCGGACGCTTGTCGTCCGGGAACTCTTTTTCGTAAATCGGCAGAGCCCGTTTAGCCGCATAGCAGGCGTAGCGTATCCGCTGCTTTTTGGTCAGCAGTCGACATAGTAGCCAATTAGCCAAATCGAGCCTGCGCTCCTTTATTAGGTTCTGGAGCAGGTGCTTTGGCCGTCGCTCGTCCTGCCCGCGGAACCACTCAATCCATTCTGTGCACACTGATTTCGACCTTAGGTATTCTTCTGTTATTTTCATGGTTTCCTCTTCGATCCTCGGTTTGTACATCACCGTATTTGGCTTCTCTGTCAATTGTCCCAAGTCTCCTTCTCCTTCCTCCTCGCTTTCCGTTTCGGTGTGCGTGAGCACTAGTTGTATGACGTTTCTCATGTACCACAAGTCAATAGCCACGCCGATCAGTTCGCGGTCGTTCAAAAACCGACCGCCAACCTCAACCATCCCGGATTCATCGATCCAGGCATCGGTCACGTTGTAATACCCGTTGATTCTCGCGATTGTCCCAGGATCACCTGCGCACTCCGCGAGCATTGCCTTAGCTTGTGTTATTGTCATTGCTCAATCCTCCTAACAGATCTCAGTTCGGAGTTTGCTTGTCATCACCCTGTCGTATATCCGGTTCCCTGCGGACTTCCATCCGCGACGGCGACTCATGTAAAGGTCGATATCCGGCATGTCTGTGACTGTTGCCCGGTAGAGTTTGCCTCTGCATTCGGCGGTTACTCGACAATGTCCATTCGTTGTTGCCCCAAGCGAGATCCGGTCGTACTTCGATCGTTTCATTTTTCTTTCTCCTCATCCTGGGTGGGGGCGGCTAACCCTGGTCGTCTTCATAGTACGCTAACTCTTCAATTACTTCACTAGCCGCGGCAACTAGTTTGGCATATGTATATTTGGTTCTCGGGTTCATCAGCAGACCGTGTAAGGCTGATGTAGCCCGCTCAATACCGTCTAGTCTCCTTGTCTCAAGTGCTTCTGTCACTGCGTTGATGATGTCGTTATCTGTATGGATATGCATGGTTCCTCATTTCCCTAGGTAGGGGTTTCTTGGTTTGGTTATTGTCCGAGTCTAAGCGGCAAGACTTGCCATCACCCTGTCGTATATCCAGATAGTATCAGTCCTCCTCCTGCATGATATCCAGAGCCTCACGCTCTAACTCCCCTCGCTCAACCAGGGCTTGCATGGCAGCGATCCGACCCAAATCGTCGCCCTCCAACAACGACCCCCATAGCTCGAGACTCTCATAGTCGCCCCCAAATGGTGGTACATCGATCTCGTATACGTCGGGGTCAATACCGGCCAGCTCCGCCGCAGCAATCCTGTGCGTACCGGTCAGCGCGTGACCAGATGACAGGACCAAAATCGGCCGCCCCACCCAACCTTGCTTGCGCATAGAGTCGGCAATGTCGGCTACCTTGTTGTCGTCTGTTACTGCATGTAGTGGTGTGATTGTCATTGTCTCGCTCCTACTAAGGGAGTCCCCCTCCACCGATCTGACTACTGTTGATGTTAGGGTATTGGGGTGTAGTGAGTTGGCTTTGGGGGACCCTGTAGCGTGCTGTCTCTCTCCTAACATCATGCTAACTAGTTTATCAGGTTTAACTAGTTTAACAAGCAAAAAGTTCACATGAAAACCCCTATAAACATTGGGTTTCTGAAAAAACCCCTAAAAAACCACTCCCCGTTCTTTGCCTCACCTCTCCACTAGGTCGTAAACTGTAATCAGCAAAGGGGACTATTAAGCAATCATGGCAAGGCCAAAAAAGAATCTGAAACGCAAACGTAGGTGTCTCCCCACTGAATATGATATGTCAGTTGCCGAACGCTCCTATCAGGCCATGAGATCCGCTGGTCTCAACCTCAAGGAATTAGCCAGTATCTTAGGGGTATCAAATGGCACGTTACTTAAGTGGCGCAAAGCCCACCCCTCCCTCGAAAAGGCAATAAAGAAGGGGCGAAAAGAGTTCGCCGACACCAAGGTAAAAAAGTCCCTCAAACAACGGGCACTAGGGTACTCCTATCAAGAAGTAACAGTAGAATACATAGAGATAGGGGATGCTCAGTTTGTAGAGAAAAAGGTACGTAATGCCTATACCGATACATCTGGTAATACCAAGTACTTTAACGCCACAGAACTGGTAGAGGGCCGAAAGATAAAGATTACCCATAAACAAGTGGCACCCGATGTAACTGCCTGTATCTTTTGGCTCTGTAACAGGATGCCCGGCAAATGGCAGAACGTCCACAGCAAACACCTTGTAGCCGTCGCCCATGACCATACCGGGAAAGTGGACCATAACCACGCGCACGCCGCACTCTCTCCCAAACAGTTGGCTAAGAAGCTCTCCACAGAAAAACTAGAGGAGTTGCGTGATATCACAGCCGAAATCGAAGCAGAGTCAGATGATGCAGGTCCCGTCCCTGAGGGACGTAGACTTGGCACTGGCGTATAGATCACTACGGCATTTCGTGCGTGTAATGTGGTCTGTAGTAGAGTCAAGGCCCTTTGTAGGGGGTTGGCACATAGACGCTGTCTGTGATCATCTAGAGGCTGTCACCCATGGCCAAATACACGATCTCATCATCAACATTCCACCCCGGCATACTAAGTCCCTTACCACATCAGTACTATGGCCTGCCTGGGAGTGGTTACACCACCCCGAATCTCAATGGTTATTTTCATCCTATGCCAAGACCCTATCTCTGCGTGACTCCGTTAGGTGCCGTCGCCTGATCCAGTCGCCGCAATATACCCAACTGCTCCAGGAGTTCCAGCCCGATCTAGTACTATTGGGTGATCAGAATGCCAAAGAGCGCTGGGAGAATAATCTCGGAGGTTACAGGATATCAACCTCTGTGGATGGTGCGGCGACTGGTGACGGTGGAGATAGGCTAGTAGTAGACGATCCCCATAACGTTAAGGAGGGGGAGAGTGATGCCAAACGTGAAGCCGTATTGACATGGTGGGACGAGGTTATGTCCTCTCGTCTCAATGATCCCGATACAGGGGCAAAGGTCATTATACAGCAACGTGTGCACTCTAAGGATCTAACTGGACATATCCTCACCAAACATGCCGGGGAATACACCCATCTCAAACTTCCTATGCGATATGAGGCAGACAACCCCTCTCCTATTACATCTATAGGGTTTCAGGATCCCCGGACAAATGAAGGTGAGATCCTAAGCCCGGATCGCTATAGCGAGGAAGCCACTGTCAAGTTAGAACGGGCCCTTGGATCTTATGCCGCGGCCGGACAGCTACAGCAACGTCCCGCCCCCCGGGGTGGTGGGATATTCAAGGTCAGCCTTATACAGGTTGTCCAGGCCATCAACAAGAGACGGATCAAGAAGGCCATCCGCTACTGGGACAAGGCAGGGAGTACCGCAAAGGGTAGTGCCTGGACGGCAGGGACACTCCTCCTCCAGCTCACCTCCAGCAACATCGAATTCGTCGTGGCTGACGTTGTAAGGGGTCAATGGGAGTATAAGGAACGTGAACCCGTAATCAAGCGTACAGCCGAGCTAGACGCACTGTGGCTTGGTCCTATGAAGTATCTCTACTCTGTATGGGTAGAGCAAGAGCCGGGATCCGGGGGCAAGGAGTCCGCGCAACGTACCGTACGTATGCTCGCCGGGTTTGATGCTCACCAAGAGACAGTCTCTGGTGACAAGGTCTCGCGGGCACAACCATTCTCCGCACAGATCGAAATCGGAAATGTGGCTGTTTACAGCGATCCAGAACGCATAGAAGAGCCATGGATACAGAAGTATTTGGATGAACTAGCAAACGCCCCCACAGGAACAAACAAGGACCAATGGGATTCTTCCGCAGGGGCCTTTAACAAACTAACCGGCCTCGGCGAAAAAGAAGAACAACATGTCCGGATTTGGGGGATGGGATAATGCCACGAAAGAAAACAGCGGGACCGTCGTACACGGCACAACTAGCCAAACTCGAAGCCGTCATGAACCAAATGACCAACAACGCCACGCTTACCCGTGCCCAACTATCAACCGCCCTAGGGCAACAGTTTGGAGGGGACAGGGACATATACCAAGCTTGTGGCTTTAAAAAGAACCTCACGTTCACAGATTTCAACAACAAGTACTGCCGAGAAGGCATAGCGAAGCGGGTAGTAGACGCCTATCCTGATGCCACATGGCGAGGGGCTCCTGTCATCATTGAGGATGAAGACCCCATGAACGAGACGGACTTTGAGAAAGCCGTCAAGTCGCTGATCGAAGACCAGCTACTCTATCACTACCTTGCCAGAGTAGACCGTCTCTCCGGGATCTACCGTTATGGGGCACTGTATATTGGGTTTGATGATCGTGCCCCCAAGAATCAACCAGTGGAGAGGGCAAACCAAGTGCTCTATTTCCAGCCACTGCATGAGGGGTCCGCGCAGATTGCCAAGTGGGATACCGACCAGAACTCTACCCGCAATGGTCTTCCCGAACAGTACAACATAGCCTTCCGGGTGGGGGCTGATGACACCAGTAACGCAACTGTGCCTGTTGACTGGTCACGAGTAATCCATATCCCCAGTGACGATCCAACAGAGTCCGATGTCTATGGTACTCCCCGGTTGGAACCGGTCTTCAACTACATGTACAACGTGGACAAGTTGTCTAGTGCCTCCCCCGAGATGTTCTGGCGGGGTGCGTTTCTGGGGTTTGCCTTCATCAAGGAGAAAGAGGCAAGGATGTCTCCCGAAACACAAGACGCCCTTGAAGACAAGATCAAGGAGTTTGTGCACACGTTCAATCGGTACATCAACCTTGAGGGTCTTAATATCCACGAGTTCCGCCCGGAGATGGCCGACCCAACAGAGCACTTTGACATGCAGGTGAGTTTGATTTCGGCCACTACAGGGATTCCCAAAAGGATCCTAATAGGTTCAGAGCGTGGGGAGTTGGCCTCATCTCAGGATGCCGACAATTGGGATAGTGCTGTAGACGCTCGCCGGAAAGACCATGCAGAGCCCCTCATTCTCCGTCCCACCCTTGACCGTCTCATTGAGCTAGGAGTACTCCCAGAGCCCCGTGATGGGTACACGGTCAAGTGGCCTGACATTGATGCACTCAGCGAAGCGAAACAAGCAGAGATTGCTACCAAGCATGCTGAAGCTATTGCCAAGTATGTTTCCTCTGGTGCCGATGCTCTAATGGCCCCTGAGCACTTTTTCCGCCACGTGATGCATTTTGAAGATGGTGTTGTTGAGGCCATCATGCAAACACAACGAGAAATGCTCCAGCAAGAGCGTGATGATTTCGAGGCAGACCAGAGAATCAGAGAAGAAGCGGCCGAAGAAGAACGCGCCCGTATGGAAGCCGAAGCAAGACAAAGAGAGGAAGTGTAGTGACTAGGCGTCTGAGACGTAGGATACGGATAGGGAGAGGCAAGCCAGCTCGTGGTTCTCTTGCCTCCTCTCTCCTAAGAACTGGCATCGATTGTAACAATGGGGAGGGTGTTCTCTCCCTTAGTAAAACAGGGTATAGCTCCTCGTGTACGTGTTGCAGCATGGGCACACGGGACCATGCTTCCCCTATCCGTATCCTCGCCGCAGACCCCACACGCACACTCACGCTCAGAAACAAGTTTACCAATGATCTTGCTTCCCGTTACAACACCCTCAAGGCTGACATCCGCACCACTGTTGTGGACAATGATGCATTCGGTCTCAATGATCCCCGTGACCAGCTTATAGGGATCCTAGAGCCCGCGCCCAAGGGAGCCTTTAACTTCAGGACTGACCAGCGCAAAGTGGCGGGCTTTATGGAGTGGTTAGAGGAGCAAGTTGATGCCGGTATCCTAGAAGTACGTCAAGGAGCCCCCAGGACCTATGCCACGTCTTCACAATGGATGGATGTATACATAGGGGACGGCTACCAGAAGGGGATGGAGCGCGGCATCAATGAACTTAAGAAGCTGGCCAAGAAAACAGGTCGTCCCTCCATTGTAGAGGGTACGTTCATTGAGTCCCTCCCCGGACAGTCCACAAACAGGTTTGTTGATGCCGCTTTCGGAACCCCCTTCCATGCAGACAAGGTAGGCTCTCTCTACATAAGGACTTTTGAGGAACTCAAGGGTATTAACGCAGTAATGAGTCAACAGATTTCCAGAGAGCTTGCTAGTGGACTCGCTCAAGGTAAGGGTACCCGTGAGATTGCACGGTTACTCAATGACCGTGTTGAGAAGATCGGCAAAACACGGTCAAAGATCCTTGCCAGAACAGAGGTTATCCGCGCTCACCATACGGGGAACATTGCCATGTATAGGCAAGCTGGTGTTGAGGGGGTAACTGTTAAAGCTGAATGGTCCACTGCCGGTGATGACAGGGTGTGTCCCGACTGCGCTGCGCTGGAAGGCAAGATCTTCACTTTGGATGAGATCGAACCCCTCATCCCGCTTCACCCACAGTGCCGTTGTGTGGCCATACCGGCAACAGATGATGTTCAGCGAACCGAAACAGGAGAAAGGGCCATCACGGCCACAGTATAGGAGATAGTATTATGGCAATCCCGAAACCGAAGAAAGGGGAGTCGAGTCAAGATTACGTCTCCCGATGTATGGCCGATGCGACAATGATCACGGATTACCCGGCGACAGATGCGCGTTTTGCTGCGTGTGCACAAGCCCATGAGGTTATCGCCCGCAACAACGTCCTAAGCTGGAACCAAGAACAGGGTAAGGTCGTACCCAAGCTCAATGAACTACGTCACCTTGTCCTCTCAGGACTGATCAAGACAACGGAGCTTGACGGCAAGAAGTACATGGTGATCCCCGTGGTTATGATCTGTGAGGGAGTACACAACGGTGTGTACTACCCCCCGGAAGAGCTTGCCAAGACCCCGGATGCCTGGAGTGGTCGTCCCGTTGTCATGTGGCATCCCACGCTCAATGACGGTACTCCAGTCACGGCCAACTCCCCCGAGATCTTTACCACGCAGACCGTAGGGATGATCTTCAACGTGTTGTGGAAGGATCCCAAACTCCATGCTGAAGTGTGGCTTGAGGTGGACAAGGCTCAAAGCCTTGAAGACGGAAAGAAGCTTCTGGGGATGCTGAACAACAAAATGAATGTCGAAGTGAGCACAGGACTGTTTACGGATAATTATATTGAGTCCGGGGAATGGAACGGGGAGAAGTACTCCCTCGTTGCGCGCAACTACCGCCCGGACCATCTAGCGCTCCTCCCGGGTGGGAAAGGGGCTTGTAGTTGGGAAGACGGCGGTGGTATGCCGCGCGTAAATGAGGAGGAACAGCATGGAGGAGAAGTGAAAAACAAAGAATCATGGTTTGCCAGACTGGGCAAGTCTCTCCGCTCCCTCACAGGGAATAAGGTTGTCGAGAATGAACTATCGCATACCGACCTTGAGGGTGAACTACGTTTGCAGATTAAGCAACTGATCAACATGGCGGATACGGACTGGATGTGGATTCAGGAAGTGTTTGATGACTACGTGATCTATGGAGTGGAAGATGTTGCTGGGGATAAGCGCCAACTCTACCGGGTTGGTTACCTTATCGATGCCGCATCGGACGAGGTTTCCCTTGTCGGACCCTCTTCCCCTGTAACCATGAAAACGGAGTATGTGCCCACGTCGAATAGCAAGAAGACAAAAATCACAGTTGAGCCTGAAGTAGCTCAGAAGGAGAAGGAAAGTATGAACAAGAAGAAATTCGTGGATGCTCTGATCGCCAATGAGAAGAGCAACTGGACTGAAGAGGATCGCGAGTGGTTGATGGGTCTTGAAGAGGCTAAGCTCTCAAAGTTCTCAGCCAATGAAGAGACTGAAGAGAATTCGGAAGAGGCGACGGTGAACGAGCCCGTTGCACCGCCCAAGGAATCAGAGGAAGAGTCCAAGGAAGTTCCGGGACGTACGGCGGAAGATCTTCTGGAAAACGAAGAGATCAAAGAGCATTTGCTCATGATCCAGCATGAGGCAAAGAGTCGTCGTGATGCCCTGATCAGTGCTCTTGATAGCAACAAGTCCTGCAAGTTCACTCTTGCCCGTTTGGAAGAGATGAAGAATTCGGATCTTCTGGCGTTGTCGGAGAGTCTGATGGTGGGTCTTGACTTCAGTGGTCGGGTCACCGCCCCCGCCACCAATGGTGATGATGATGATGATAAGGCTCCGGATATGCCCAAGGTCAATTGGGCCGAAGCCGCCAAGTAAGTAATCCCATAACCTATAGGAGGATTTAAAATGGGTTCACAGAAAACTGTTATGTTGGAAGGTGGGGACAAGTTTCTTCGCCTTGAGCGTGTCGCGGCCGCAGCAATTACGCCGGGACATCTTGTTGAACTGACCAGTGCGGACAAGGTGCAGAAGCACTCCACCGCCGCAGGTTTCACCGCTAAGATGTTCGCCGTTGAGGATGAGCTTCAAGGCAAGACCATCGATCAGGAGTATGCGTCGGCATCTCGTGTGCAGTTCAACGTGTGTCCTCCGGGGTGCATTGTTAATGCACTGATCGCAGATGGTGAAGATATTGCCATTGGTGACAAGCTAGTCTCAAATGGTGACGGAACGCTCAAAGAAGCCGATTCCGCTGCCACGGATGAGATCGTAGGTGTGGCTATGGAGGCTGTGGATATGTCCGATTCGTCGGCCGCAGATCCCTCCCCCCGTTGCGCCGTTTTGATTGCCTAACAAACAATTTCCCGAAAAGGGAAGAAAGGAACTAACAATGGTTACTGCAAATCTGATGCTCCCGCCTCCGGGCGAAGCGGTGATGGAATCTCTCCATCTAACAAACAATGGTATGCGTGGCGGTGGTGATGTTGCCTCGACATTGCTTGCCAATGACATGAATCCTAACAGTCTACGTACTAACGCATCTCTCCGTAAGGATGAGTGGCTGTATTACGATCAGGCTGTCGTTGAAGTGGCGCAGAAGCGTACAATGGGTGTTGCGGACCTTCAGTCCCGTGGCCTTACCCTGAACCTTCCCAACGGTTTGGCGACCACCGTCCTCGAATACGAGGAAATGAATGATCCCATGTCGGCCGAAGTCAATATGGATGGTTTGAGCCGGTCCAAGAATGACCGTGTTGATTACACGATCAAGTACTTGCCCCTCCCTCTCATCCATTGCGATTTCTTCATCAACTCCCGTGTCCTCGCTGCTTCCCGTAAGACGGGTTCCGCGCTGGATATCACACAGGCACAGGTAGCCACGCGTCGGGTCGTCCAGAAGGCTGAGACCATCCTCTTCCAGGGGTTGAGCTCCTACGCCTATGGTGGCGGGACTATCTACGGGTATGAGGACTTCCCGAACAGGAACACCTACACTCTGACGGCCGCTTGGAGTGCCTCCAGCACCACGGGTGCACAGATTATCAATGATGTTCTGGGCATGAAGCAGGCTTCCATCAACGCGCGGCATTATGGTCCTTGGGTTCTGTACGTGCCTACCGCGTATGAGACCGTCCTTGATCGTGACTATGATGCCACGACTCCGGGTACCACGATTCGCGAGCGTATCCTCAAACTCAATGGCATTGAAGCCGTGAAGGTTTCGGACTACCACAGTGCAAACACCGTTTCCCTCGTCCAGATGGATGACAGCACGGTGCGCCTTGTCAACGGTCTGGATATCACCACGGTCCAGTGGGCTTCGCAGGGTAACATGGTCTTGCACTTTAAGGTCATGGCTATCTGGATTCCGCAGATTCGCGCCGATAACTCGAACCAGTGTGGTTTGACTGTCGGTACTGTCTAAATCAATAATCGGGGATAGGGGTAATCACTCCCCTTCCCCCTTTTTCACTAATCAAGTGGAGAAAAATTACATGAAGTTCAAGCTACTTGCAGGAACACATACGGAAGCCGGTACGTTTTACAAACAAGGGTCCGTCATCGAAAGTGATCATGACCTTGTTGGTCTGTTTGGAGAAGAGAAGTTCTTCAACATAGATTCGGAAGAACTGGCAACCTCACTCGTAGACACGAGCTACAAACCCCCCAAGCTGATCGCCACTGATCGGGGGGACGGTACCTATGATGTTTCCACAGAAGACGGCCGACAGATCAATGATGAGCCCCTGTCACGCGCAGTGGCACAAGACATGATCGGTTACGCAATAGATCCGGAAACTGTTGAGGTTGTATCTGATGTAGATGACTCCGTTCCAGAGGAAGAGCCTCCAGAAGATGAATTGACAGAAGTTGTAGAAGAGGAAGTGGAAGAGCCAAAAAAGAAACCGCGTAAGCGCCGTTCTTTCGTTTCTGGTCGGGGTATCAAACGCACACGAAATAGCAAATAATGAAGGACTTCTGGCACGCTCCTAAGATGTGGAAAGACCAAACCGTGTTCATCATCGGTGGTGGCCCTAGCCTTAAAGGCTTCGACTGGTCCCGATTGGTTGGGCATCGGTGTATTGGTTGCAATGATGCATACAAGTTAGGAGCAGAAGTATCCGACGTTTGTTACTTCGGGGATCACGGGTGGTTTAAGGCCTATTGGGAGCGCAACGATCTACGGACCTACAAAGGACTGATTATTGGTTGCCCTTCCAAAAATAAACTGCTCGGTGTCTATTACGATGACAAACCAGTACTTCTCCTAAAAAGAGATAATGGACAATTGAAAGAAGCTCCGGATGTAGGTTGGTTTCAGTCCACAGGAGCTTCTGCGATCAATCTGGCCATAATCTTTGGAGCGTGCAGAGTCGTTCTTCTTGGTTTCGATATGCACCAAGGTGCGGAGAAAGAGAATAACTGGCATCCCAGCATGAGGAGCAAACCGTTGCCGTGCGTTTACAATAAGTTCCTCCGTTGGTTTGGGATGCTGAAACAACAACTTGACACACGCTATCCGGATGTGGAAGTGATCAACGCCACACCAGGGTCCTCCCTGACGTTGTTCCCTATCTGTTCCCCGGATGATGTCCTTTAAGGAGAAATGACATGCTAATCACGCAATGTCCCATTTGTGGGAGCCGAGACAGCGCCCCCTATCTATCTGCCCCAGTTGAACACGGGACGTACAGTGTATGTTCCCGTTGTGAGCTTGTTTGGCTCAATGAAGAACAGTCCAAAGCAGAACTGGTCCAACACTATCGTCGCGAGTATCACAACGGCATTTACACACACACCTTTGAAGAGGACATGGAAGCCGCGAAGATTCGCTTTCGTGCCTACTATCGGGACCTTCCCCAAGATTCCCGTGTATTGGATGTCGGGTGTGGTAATGGCGCCTTTCTGAAAGTGTGTGAGGCTCGTGGGGTAGAGGCTGTTGGTACCGATCTTGCCATAGGGGCCTCTGAGTCAGTGGATGTCTATGAGCAAGACCTCCTCGATATCCACTTCCCAACGGACTACTTTGACGCCATTTCCCTGTTCGATGTTCTCGAACATGTTCCCAACCCCCTAGCTTTGCTCAAAGAGTGCCATCGTATTCTCAAACAGAATGGTAAGATCGTTGTTGAGATTCCCGCTTTCTGGGCTCCGGAGGGCAAGAAGCACTGGAAGCCGGAACACCTTTGGTATTTTGACATTGGGAATCTCAAGGACCTTTTACAGGATGCCGGGTTTACAGGGGGTAATGTTTCTTGTACACACCCACACATAGGCAAAGTCGCTGTATTCACTCATAAACCAGAAGAAGACCGGCCAACAATCCTTGTCCCTCCTGGTGTTGGGGACTGTTACTGGCCTATGGTCAAGATGCAGTCCTTTCTCAAGTCACGTGACCTAGGCATCCCAGACATCCACATTTGCTCTACCAAACCGGAACTTGATCGCTCCATTGATTATGTCCGGCGCATTCCCTTTGTGAACGCGGCCGGATATTTGAGAGTAGACAACAAGGGGCCAATTTGGAAAGAGGCCTACAAGCAGAATGGTAGAACGATCTTTGAAGATGTGTATGGCGTTGATTACTTTCTAGCCTACAATGGTGTTACACGTTTTGGCCGGTCCATTGACAATGTGGATCCTGATTTGGATACGGACTGGTTCTTCCCCATGTGGCAAAGCCTAGAAGAGCGCAGGTATGCCCAGTACATCAACAACCAGTACGGTCCCTATATCTGTGTCTATGTAATCCCTCATGGTCCATATAAACGGTGGCTTAACGAGTTCCCCCTGTCCGAGACGTATTCGGCCATTGAGCGCATATGTTCCTTCCTGAAGGTTAAGGGGATTCTGATAGGTGCCAAGTGGGACAAGGACACTCTTGACACTCAGTTGATGGCCATGGACAAGGGGCAACATCTTATCAACCTTGTAGGTAAGACAACTCTCCCTGAATGCTTTGGATTGTTACGTGGTGCTGTTGGTACAGTGGGGTACCCCTCAGGGATTACTATCATGAGTACCGTGTTCCGTAAGCCCACGGTGATGCTGTGGAACCGGTACTATCACCGGAATTTCCATTGGTACTCCTGCCCTCCCCAAGCACGGAACAACTGGTATGAAGCCATTGACACGTCAGAAGCCAACAGACCGCGTGTAGTGCGTGCGTTCCTGAATTGCGTTAACCGGGATAATCCAGATCGCACGGAGAAGGAACTCAGCAAGATTGAGGCTCTGCCTCCTAAACCGATCCCCCAAGTCATACAGTCCGCGACCGCGCACGCCGCCACCGCTAAGTTTCAAGGGGTGTCCGTGGCTTGCGTCCTAAAGAGCGGGGGAGACTACACTAAGGATTATGTCCTCAAACTAAAGAATGCCGTCCAGAAACACTTGCCCGTGGATCACAACTTCGTTTGCTTGACAGATGAGGACATCCCGGAAGTGTGCACCGTTCCCCTTTTGCACAAATGGCCGGGGTGGTGGTCCAAGCTGGAACTTTTCCGTCCCGATCTTTTTGGGGGTCCTGTAATCTATCTGGATCTGGATACGGTCATTCTGAGAGGGATCCATTCTCTGATCCTGCCTTACAACGATTCGTTCGCCATGTTGGAGAGCTTTGCCAATCCAAAGATGAGGGCCTCAGGGGTCATGTGTTGGCATGGGGATTACTCCTTCATCTATCGCGAAATGATCAGGCAACAGGAAACGTGCTTGAAACCAAAGCGCAACGGTACACCACAACCAGATCAGAAGTTTATTGCCCGTCTCTACCGTACCAAAATGAACAAGCGTGCGGATACCGTGCAGTTCCATTCCGGTTTGAATATCCTGTCCTACAAGAACCACATCCTGACCGATGAAGGAGATGAACACATCCCCAGTGACACGGATATTGTCTGTTTCCACGGGGAACCACGTCCCCATGATGTTAAAGCCCTATGGTTAGAGGAGAACTGGCAATGAGAGCACCAATCCTCATAACTGGAGTCCCCCGGTCTGGAACGTCGATGACGGCCGGGGTAATCAATCTGTGTGGTGCCTTTGGTGGAATCACCAGTGGACCGAACATGTACAACCGAAAAGGGATGTTTGAAAACGGTAAGGTAAGGGAAAAGGTCATTAAGACCTATCTGAGAAGCTGTGGCTTAGATCCTCTGGGACAAAACCCACTTCCTGCCATAGATGATCTCAAACCTTACCCAAATCTCCGTGAGAAGCTTGTGGCAATCATTAAGGGGCAAGGTTATGAAGAGGGTCCCTGGTTTTACAAGGGGGCCAAAATGACATTGCTATGGCCTTTGTTCCACGAAGCCTTTCCTGGTGCACGGTGGATTATCGTCCGGCGACGGGATGAAGACATTATCAACTCCTGTTTCCGGTGTGGTTTTATGAAGGCCTACACCACATCCGAAGGATGGCAAGGATGGATCGATCACCACAAGCGCCAGTTTGAGACCATGCTGAAACATCCTGATATGGATGTGTTGGAGTTTTGGCCGGAAGAGCTAGTCCGTGGGAGTCTGTTTTCCATCAAACATGTGATCGCGGAACTAGGTTTGGTCTGGAATCAGGAGGCTGTGCTCCAGTTTGTCGAACCTAAGCTGTGGAGGAGTAAAGATGGCTGTTAGAGTTACTGCGGACGAAGTCCGTTTGATAATCGATCTCGAATCAAGCATGACTGATGAGATTGTGGATGCCATGATCTTCTCAGCCAATACCTTGATAAATAGCGTGTGCACAGATGCCTCGTTAACTGACACTCTGCTCAAGGAGATTGAGCGATGGGTCTCTGCTCACTTCTGCGCCATTCGTGATCAACGTTTGATCGAGGAAGATGTAGGGGATGCACGGGACAAGTACCAGCACAAGGAAGACCTTGGTTTGCGTGTGACCCATTATGGGCAACAGGCTATTCTCTTGGACATTTCGGGGGGCCTTGCTGAGGCAGCAGATGCCCGTACCATAGCGAAGTTCACCGTCTACAATCCAGAGTTCACACAGGACTGACATGAAACTGAAACGCAAATTCCGACAGTTGTTGGTTCTCTGGGATAACCCGGTTGCCGATGGGTATGGGCACTATACGTATGACTCTGAAACTGAACACAGTTGCCGGTGGGAGGACAAGCAAGAGTTGTTTAAGGATGAGGCAGGTAAAGAGGTTGTCTCCCAGGCTGTTGTGTATACGGACTTTGTGCCCACGAAGGGGCAAGACGGATGGGGTTATGTCTTTCGGGGCGGTCTCGCCGACCTACCTTCAGACACGTCCCGTCCAGAGTCCATTGAAGGGGCTTTTCGTATCCGCCATGTTGGCCGGATGCCCTCTCGCAGAGCGAGTCAGGAACTAGTGAAGATAATGCTATGAGTATACGTGTCAAAGGGATAGAGAAGGTGGTCAAGGGTCTCGAACGGCTAACCACGCGCTACAAGAAAGGCTCAAAGCGTGGGGCTATCCGGGCGGGGCTCTTGGTTCTTGGAGATGCCCAAGCGATTGTCCCTGTGGATGAAGGAAACCTTAAAGCCTCTGGATTTGTTAGCTGGGGACCTACCACCAAGGTACCACGGCCGGAGTTTAAAGGAGACACCTCTACAGTGTGGAAGCACCGTCGGGATTTCAACAAGGCAACAGATGAGGCCGCACGGAACTCTCCAAAATGGGGGGCGCTTGTTAGCTTCGCTGCGCGGTACGCAATCTATGTTCACGAGAACGTAGCAGCTAGGCACAAAGCAGGTAAGGTGGCGAAGTTCCTAGAGAAATCATTCAACTTCAACCGCAAGAAAATACTGTCCATTGTGGCAGAGGAGGCACGGCGCTCATGAACACACCTGCCTATGATATTGTATTCAGTATCCTTGTTCCTGCCGGGATAGGTACGTTCGCCGGTACATCGGGTTGGGGAATCTACATTAACAGCGAGCCTACAACCCCCATCAAATGTATCTCGGTGTATACGGAGACAAGTCCCCCTCCCGGCGCGTACATGGACCGATCCATCAAACCTCATAGGGAAAACCTCGTGACGATCAGAACACGTTCCAGTGATCAGGAGGAAGCTTACAGTAAGGCTCATGACATAGAGAAGGCTATCATCTCAAAGGGACGGTTTACCGTAGCGGCCACAGAATCCGGAGAGTTGGATGTTCTAGTGTACGGTGTGTTTATGGCTACGGACATTAGCTTCCTAGAGCTCAATGATAGGAATGAGGCGATATTCACACAGGACTTCACAGTCCAGAGAAAGGAAAAGGTATAGATGAACAGAATGGACATAAAGTTAGCCGAATTTTGCAAAGCGGCCGAAGATCATGGGTGGTCATTGATCGAAAGACATGACCACTTCATCCATCATGATGCAAAGGGCGTTGTGGTGCGTATCAAGGTTACGGATAGGGAACTGCTCTATCAACGCAAGGAGCCTCTAAGCAAGGAGGAACAAAAGACCACGCTACGCAGGACCAAGTGGAAGACAATTGAAGCGTGTCCAATTCTGAAAGCCGTACCCACGTTTGGACCGGCTCAAGGTGAAGTGACTTTCGGTAGTGCGCGAACAAGTTCAGAAATCAAGAAGTAAGGAGGTGACCAATGGCCGAAATTGGTACAGGTACAAGTATTACGTTTGAAAGTGGTTTCTTCGCGGAGATCCTCGACATCACAGGACCTTCGATGGAGCGACCGGCTATTGATACAACCCATATGGGTACAACGAATGCCCGGACGTTTGTCCCGGGAGACCTTTATGATGGCGGTGAGCTTCAAGTAGAGTTGGCCTTTGCTCCGGGTACATTCCCTCCGATCGGACAGGCCGCATCTGCGTTTACCATCACCTTCCCGGATAGCGCGGCCTCTGAATGGTCGGGAACTGGTTTCCTGACTTCGGCGGAGAATGCTATTCCTCTGGAAGAGCGGATGACGCAGTCCTGCACATTGAAGATCACTGGTGTTATTTCCGTCAGCTAACAGAAAGGAGGGCTAATCATGCCCGTATTGACGAAAGATCAGATCGCGAATGTTGATGATCGAGACATCCTAACTGTGGAAGTTAAGGAGTGGGGCGGTTCTGTAGGAATCAAGGTAGTCTCTGGTGCTGATAGAGACGCCTATCTTTCAAAGATCCAGGGCAAGAAGGAATGGGAGATTTCAGAACTCCAAGCCTTCTTGCTCAGTAAGTGTCTTTGTGATGATTCCGGTAACCGTCTATTCACCGACTCTCAGGAGGACCTTACTCTACTCAAGAGCAAGTCAGGTGTTGTGATGATGTCCCTTTGGGAAGCGGCCATGGAACACAACGGAATGACTGAGAAGGAAGTCCAAGAGGATGGGGAGATTGAAAAAAATTCCGACAGCGCTCAGAACGTGGATTCTGGTTCCGCCTAGCTCGTCAACTAGGTATGTCCGTGAAACGGGCGCAAGAGGAAATTAGCAGTAAGGAGTTCGCTGAGTGGATGGTTTACGACAGAGTGGCCCCCGGAGATCCAGAGAGGGACGATATGCGCACCGCCCTAATCTGTTACATGCTTGCGTGTGTGATGGGGGATCCCAAGAAGACCAAGAACCTGAAACCCGCGGACTTCTTACTGGACTTCAAAGGAACCGACAAACCGAAGAAACGAAAAACAACCGCCGAAGTGAAGAATACAATCATGGCCGCTATGGGCGGACCTTTGATGTTTCGAAAAGCGGACAAGGAGTAACCCATGGCAACTAGAACGGTGGGAACAATCGTTGTCGTCATTGACGGGAAAACGAAGAAACTGGATATCAAGCTTGATAGGGTTGAAAACCGCTTGAAGAGCGTTGGTATGGTCGCCGATCAGGTTGGGAAGAAGATGACCAACCTGGGACAGACTTTAACCAGAAACCTCACCGTTCCTATAGTTGCCGCGGGTACCCTTGCCGTCAAGTCTTTCGCGGACTTTGACAAAGCCATGACCGAGTCCCTTGCGATCATGAGTAACGTGAGCGAGGGAATGCGTAAGCAGATGAAGCAAACCGCATTGCAGCTATCCGGGGAGAGTACCTTTGCCGCAAATGAACTTGCCAAAGCGTATTTCTTCCTGGCTAGTGCAGGGTTGAGTGCGCAAGAGTCAGTAGCGGCACTCCCCGCCGTAACCCAATTTGCGCAAGCGGGGGCGTTTGATCTTGCACGGGCAACTGATCTCCTAACCGATGCACAGTCCGCTCTAGGAATGACCATTCGTGATGATGCTGTAGCCAACATGCAAAACATGGTCAGGGTGTCGGACATCCTTGTCAAGGCGAACAATCTAGCTAATGCCTCTGTAGATCAGTTCTCAACAGCCCTTACGAGCAAGGCCGCTACGGCCATGAGAAGTTATGGTGTTGCGTTAGAGGATGGTATAGCCGTCTTGGCCGCTTTTGCTGACCAAGGTATCAAGGCAGAGTTTGCGGGTAATACCTTTGCGAGGGCGCTCCGTCTCACCCTGAATGCTGCTGTTAAGAATGAAAAGGCTTTCAAGAAGTACAACGTCCAAGTGTTTGATGCGCAGGGCACGGTACGTAGTTTTATTGACATAGTCTCCGATCTGGAAAGAGCACTTGAAGGTATGTCCCAAAAACAGAAGATCGTTACATTGGATGCTCTGGGCTTCAAAGCTCGTATCCAAGATGCCATTTTCCCTTTGCTGAGTATGAGCAAGGCTATGCGGGAATACAGGAAGGAACTTGGTATGTCTTCTGGAGAGACGAAACGTGTAGCGGATGAACAACTCAAAGCCTTCTCCAACCAACTACGTATGGTGTGGAATCGTGTTGTCACTTTGGCAATCGCGTTTGGGGAAAAGATGGCCCCCGAGATCCGCCGTTTCGCTGACTGGATTTCCAAACTCACAGAGAAGATCAGAAACATGGATGATAAAACGAAAGAGAATATCATCCGTTGGGCGAAGTTTGCTGCCTCTGTTGGTCCCGTTTTACTCATTGGTGGTAAGGTACTTACAACGTTCACAAGCCTAACGTCCCAGTTGGGTTTGATGAAGATGGCCTTCTCCGGAGCCACCACGGCCGCGTGGGGGTACCATGCTGTTCTTGCTGCGCTTGCTGTTCAGGGTGCTGTTAAGATTGTAGAAGGCCTCAATGAGATGAACAAAATGCAGATTGCTTCGGGAGGGGAACGACAGACACTCTTCAATCTGGAGGAAACGGAACGGATGGCCAAAGAGCGTTTTGGTATGACTGTGAACCGTATGCGCGCTCTTCGAAAAGAGAGGCAGAAGATTGAAGCAGAGATGAAGGCGATTGGGGATACGGCCGTTGACACAGGACGAAAGGTAGGAGGTTTCATTGCCAGTTCCATCGGATCCATTTTAGCACTGACTACCAAGACCAAGGAGCAAGCCAAACGCGCCATTCGTACCACTATGGAAGATCCCCTAATCCCCGTAGCCCCCTCCCCCTTCCGTACAGTATCAACACAGTTTGCGGGGGCTCTTCAAAAGGGTAGTGCCGAAGCATTTTCCGCAGAGCACGGTGGTGGACGTATGACACTTGTCGAACAGATGCGGGAGATGAATCATTCTGAAAAACAACAAATTGAGCTTCTGGATGATATCCGGGTTTCCATTGATGATCTAGTGGCTACGAATATTGGTATTGCGGAAAACCAACCCACGACGGGAGAAATACTATGAGCATAGTTTCGGTCAATGAGTTGTCCATGATGCGACATGGACAACAGTCTTCCACGGGTATTTCTCTCAAACGGGTTTTTCTCGTTGAGACGAATGATTCATCGGATGGTCCCACGATCATCTATGCGAGCAGTAGCATTCCAAATCCATTAGACAGGCACCCGAACAATTCTGATGCTCTGTGTGATACGATTATGTGCCAACCCTATGAGGATCGGGTACACTGGCATGTGATCTGTAACTACAAGACGGCAGGACCTACAACAACCGGGATCCTAGACATTGCCCCGGACCTACCCGCTAAGATCTCCTTTTCCTTTGTTCCTCATAACGTAGTGGCAGGACTAAGCTATTGGTCAGGTCTTGCGGGCGGGGGACTTGTTGTACCGGACCCCCTTCCTACTGAGGCTGATGTGGCCGTATTAGACAGAGGTGATCCGTGGATTCCCATTAATAACTCCGCGGGGGACATCTTCGATCCCACATTCTCTGATACTAAGTACAATATGCTGATCAAGATTGTGCGAGGTGAGAAGGATGAGGATTTTGATCCCAACAATCTTGAGATCTACAGGAACTCTGTCAACTATGATCCGGTTGTAATTGCTGACATAGAGATTGAGCCCTATAAGGGGTGGATGCGAGAAATTTCCGCAGATAAGAGATGGGACGAGAATAATGATGTGTGGTGGGAGGTGACTTATCAAATAGAGATTGATGATGAGAACCATCTCTTGAAAGCCCTTGACCGTGGTTTCTACCAGTTTACGGGTGTAGGACAGACCACGAAGGAACACATCGTAATCTCCGACGGGACCAAGACCAAGACCCCCTTGAAACTTGACGGAAGTGGTCGCTGGATTGGTGCAGTGGTTAATCCGGCCGCGTACTCTGTCTATCTCGGGTTCCTCACCAAGTGGCCCGCGAAGTGGGAATCTCTAGAACTTCCATCGAAGAAGACGGGAGATGAGTAATGGCTGGAGTAATTCCATCACAAAAGTCCTTTGATAGGATCTCCGCGGCAGTGCGAAAGGTGGAGTCTCAACCGGAGGGGATTATCAACCCACCGGCTAGAACTCTGGCTTCTGATGAGTTTGACTTTACCAAGTTTGATCTATGGGGACATCCTAGTACAAACGCATCGTATTCGTCGCAGTATTACTTCTATTGCTATCCTGGTCGCTTGTTTGTCCGGGATGCCAATCTTGTTATAGCGGGAGCATACGTCTACGTTCCGGGTGCGGTAGATCAAGCAGAAGTGGGACCTTACTACATCTTTATCCAGCATGCTATAGGAAGCTCCACGGCGGCCTGGAATGCTGTTGCAGTAGCGGGGTCAGAGCCTAAGACTACCCTTCCTGTTTTCAGAAAGTGGTATTTCAAAGTGTACAAACGAAATGGGAGAATCGATGTTGATTCATACGGTCATTGGAATCCTTATATTGTTCCTACTTACGCCCCTAACCAATCTTAGGGCAGGTACGAATTGGGTTTACTTCCCGATTCCCACAGAAGGAACGAATGAGGTTGTTGTCACGAATACGATTGTGACCGGTGGGGGTAGTCCGGTTACGAACTACACCTACACTACATCCTCCGTTCCAATTTTCATTACCACGAACCATCTTGCCGAATTGTTCAATGCCATGAACCAGCGTAGGAATGCACTAGAGCTTAGTCCCCTCTCCTTCTACCATACTGTCTCTGATTTCGTTATCACGACCAATGACATGGGATCCTGGACGAATTACACGGCCAGCTACACCAATACCACCTATACGAACGATTGGACCAAAGAAGCACAGTCTTTAGGTGTCATGCGTCAAGGGCTCTCATATCGTAAAGAGGGGGTCATGGCTAGGCTTATCGAGGGGATTTTAGATGGGGACGGAGCGGATAGTATGGTACAACGGATGACACACATACAATCGCAAAAACCAGCGTGGGTTGACTGGGAGTATTTCAATTCGGATGGGTACTTTACGAACGCCCCAGAGTTTGCGGGGTCCTTATCCAACACCACAACCTTTTGGAGCTTTGACCGAGTGGAAACGGTGGTGAGTAACAGTATAGTTCGGGATGCGGGAACCTTAGCCACGGAAGTACTCATTCAAGTAGGCGTCAATACCAATGTAAGCTACGAGTACTACACGTATAGTCCGAGTGGAGGGGATGATTTTTTCACGGAGAATTCCGGAGATATAGCTGCCATGGGTTTCGAAGTGTCAGCTAAGTTGAAAGAAGTTGTGATTCTGTCCAATTCAACTTGGCGAATAGAAGGATTTTGGGGAGGTTCTGGAAGTCCATCCACTTCGAATGTTGTCAAGCTCACTTATGCTCGCGTCAGCGATACGATAGGCACAACAAACATCACCATTGACTATTCCTCCCCCGTGATCATTGAGGGACCTACCAACGATCCTATCTATGTGATTGATGATCCGGAAGTGGTTTCTGGAAATTGGGTGATTGGTGACCAACTAAAGATCTCACTGGATGAGTTTCCGGACTACTACAACACCGCGCGGAATGCGGGTCCTTATCTCAGTGCAAATGTGCTGAACGCAATGTATCTGGTCTTGGATCATTGTACCGCTACCGTTTACCACAGACAATCCATAGGTTCCGGGTTAACCTATTATCTGGATGACGGAATCACAAACGACTTTTTCCGTGCCGGGCAGGATTCCTCAAACTCTTGGGCAGAAGCGATTTCCTATTGGGAAACGAACACGGCCCTCAATACCAGCAATCGCGTACTGAACTTCGGGTACGCCGCGAATTATGGGTATTGGGATCAGTCCATTGATCAAGAGTGGAGGGCTTACACAGATCATAGAGAGTGGGGACTTAGGCAGACTGGTATTCCCACCAATCCTCACTTGGCAATGCTTGTTGGGTGGGTTACAAACTTTACGGATACAGGATTGGGAACATCGTACAAGATGAATATCCTGGATGATCTGGGCTCTGCTCCATCCGGTCTTTCTTGGGAAGCTGGTAAGTGGTGCGTGGCCATGACCAATTGGACGGAGACAACGTCATCCACACAGCAATTTTATCATTCTTTCGGGTATCCCACTAACACGTGGGCTTCTGATCCCCAAACACCTAGCAACTCCCTGTCTGTTCGTGGGTGGACTATGGCGGATGCTGCATGGCCCGGAGAAGTGGAAGGAGCCCCAGCGAATAATGATCGTGACAGGTTGATATTGATCTTCGACAAAAGCACAAATTGGGTAGGAACAGAACGCTCCCCCTACTAAGGAGGCATATGATGAGTAGAAGAGTTCAGCCCGTCTACTGGGACGTGGTAAATCAAAAGCTGTATGATAGCACTAGCGCCGCGATTCGTGCGGAGCGTGTCCCCTACATCATTTTCCGGGAGAAGATCATAGTGGAACTTCACTTGGTTACAGATTCGGCACTGACACCCTACACGGAACAATCCGATTCGTGGACCTACACTGCGTCGCTGGATAGCGACTATGATCACACAACGGCCGTGATGTGCAAGACGTTGGATGCTGACATCAATAAGGCTGGGGACTGGTCCCCTGACTCCTCAGGACAAGCCACGGCCTCAGAAGGGGAGTTCAGCATACGTTTAGATGCGGACACGTCCTCTTTCCAATCGAAAGTGGGAACCCTACCAGAAGTACGCGGGACGCTCTTAGAGCTTCTGGGGTGGGACGGTACTACTCTTGTGAGTGCAATTCGCTTCCGTTTCCGGGCCTTGAACATCATTGACGATAATGGGACTGTTCCAGGACCAGCCGCTATTGGAGGGTCGAAGGAATATGTGGATCCAGCGGACGGATTGACGAAGATAGCTTTATGTTTTAGTGACGGGACTGTGGCACAAACTTGGACGAAACCATAAGGAGGAATGACTATGTTTGGCAAGAAGAGTCTATTTTACTGTGTACTGGGTGTTGCTGCCTGGATTTTTCTGGTTATGTGCCTTCTGTCTGTTCTGTTTCCATCGGAGTTAGAAGGTAGTGCGGTCTATGGTCCCACGGAGTTCTGGGGGGATGTGTCAGTAGGAACATGGTCCGCAGTGTCGAATCTGAACGCAGTAGCAGGGTACAATGTCAACGGGGCTTTCTCCGCGGGGACCACCTACACGAATTACTATCGGGTGGGTTATACCAACTCCGCGGGACGTTCCCCTACTTCTGTAGTGGAGCAGATAATCTTTACAGCCTCTTCCACCACCAACATTGTCACCCTTCACTGGGAGCTATTCTATGGGGGTCGGGCGTATGTCGTTGAGAAGAGCCTAGATGGGGGTACCACTTGGACCAATTGGACCACCGTTCATCCTCAGCTTACCAATTGGATTGACTACGGAACCAATACGTATATCGAAACGGATTGGGAAGCCGCGTACAGTGTCATCCCTAACCCAACAGTTCCTTGGGGAGGCAGCGGAGGCACACCGATTGATTCACGTCCCGCAACAGGCACTGTAGATATGGCTGGGTTTTCTGTAACTAATGGTGTCTTTTACGGAGATGGTGCAGGGCTTACCAATGTAACAGCCGGAGAGTTTGCCGGTCCGTGGACGTTGGACCACAATGCAGGGGGTTTCGGGTTGTCCAATCTGTTCTTTACCGTTTATGGTAGCGATTCGAACAAATCTGTAGCTCCTATTACCGTATACATTCAGGATATAAACTCGAATACGAACGGAATGCGGATTGGTCTATACCCTGGTGATGGTAACTTTTATGATCGCGTGAACCTTTACGGATCGAATGTTCTTGGTGGTGTTGTTGACATTCATGATACAACCGGGAACTTGGGCACGCGGTTGACCGGGAATAGTGATTCCTATATCGCCTCCGGGGGAAGTTTTGGACTTGGGACGAACGATCCTTCAGACGCGAAGCTCTATGTCTACAATGACGGCAATACTCTTGATATGATGGTTCGCGATTTTGCCCCGGATATTCAGTTTGCAGAGACAGGAGGTTCTCAAGACTTCTTCATGGGGGTAGATGCTTCTGCTTTCCGTTTGGGGACTGGGGGATTAGCCACAGCTTCGTTCTTCATGGATGCGAATGGAGATATAGGGATTCGTACTGCGTCCCCTTCCGAGACTTTTCATGTCAATGGTAACTCCTATATGGACGGTACGATTTCCATGGCCGCGACCCTTGATCATATCGGGGATGCCGACACTGAATTGACTTTCGGGAATGACTTCATCCGGTTGACTGCTGGGGGTATCAACTTCATTGATATTGATGAAACATCCTCACCCCGATCAGTCTTGTTTGGTAATGGTTCGACGGAGATTGATTTCTACTTCTATGACTCCTCTGGAGAGACCCCTCTCTTCATTGATGGTTCGAGCAGTTCTGTAGGAGTCAGAACCAATATTCCGGCCGCAGCGCTTCATGTAAACGGGGACTGCATAATCGAAAGCGGACTAGTAGCCAACGGCACAACCATTTTGTCTAATGACTTGGAAGTCATTGATAACATAAAGGTCAAAGACACTTCCGGAAACACCGACATAGAATTGGCGGCTGATGGTACTTCCTATTTTTGGAATGATGTTGCTGTAGGTATCAATGCCGCAGCAGATAGGTTCTATGTGATGACGGATACTGATAACGAGGGTATTAGTCTGGTTGGTGCCACGGGAGATGATCTGTTCCGGGCGTACCGTTCGACGTTGGACCATGGCGTTGCCAGCGTGCATGACAGCTCCGAAAATGAAAATATCCGGTTACACAGTCTTGGTAATAGTTGGTTCACCGGGGGAAATCTCGGGGTAGGGACCAACGCTCCCGCAACAGATCTCCATATATACAATTCCACGGTATGTGAGCATAGGATTACCGGCGGAACGGAACCACGTATCATGTTCGAAGATGTCAATAACTCCTTTGATATCTACCTACAGAATAACGGTTTGTACTTCTCCATTGGCACTAGTACCACGGAAAGGACTTCGTTTACCATCAACCAAGAAGGCCATATCGGAATTGGGACGAATGACGCCCCCTCTCCTTTGACCATTCACGGGGACGGTACGGCTAGCGATACGGCTCAGATAGAGATTCGAAATGTCAACGCGGCCGGACAATCCCGTATAGAATGGCATACGAGCGACGGACAAAGAATGGTAGCTGGGGCAATTGGACCTTCTATTGGTATTCCTGTTCTTCAAGAAACAGGCTTTATTGCGACAGAGAACGGTTACGAGATGCGTATCGCCTCTGATGGTAATACGGCGTCTGGGGGTTCTGCAAATGTGGTTATTGGTGCGGGAGGATACGACTCTGCTGATATCACTATTGATGGCGCTACCGGGCTCGTCACTATTGAAGATGATTTGACGGTTACGGATACCCTTATCGCAGATTCAACGTTCCACGTGACTGGGACACAGGTTGGGATTGGTACTAACTCTCCCGCAGCAAAGCTGCATGTAGTCGGGGATACTATTCTCAACGGTGAAGTGGATATGTCCACCAGCAATATTATCAACGTAGGTGACATCACAGTCTCGGGTAGCGTGAATGGAACCGCGACCAACTCTACACATCTCGGTGGGACACCCGCGGCCGATTACGCAACTGAGACAGAAGTAGCCATCTCCGCCGCGGGTAATACCAATATCACTAGCGGACTTAGCCTTCAAAGACAATCCACCTTCATTACAAATGTAGCGGGTACCGTTTACTTCGAAACTGAGAAAATTGGGGGAGGGGACTTGAATTACTTCTTCCGGGGTTCTCAATATGATTTGGACTGTACGACAGGATCAGGTATAGGGGGAAGAGCCCGGATTGCTCTAACTGCTGGAACCGACACATCTCCGTCCAAAAATTACGTGTATGTTTCTACGAATGGAGCAGGGACCGCAGCAGAGCTTTTTGCTTCTACGACTCATCCCGGAGATGCCTCGGTGGATCCTTATGGTATGGTAGCGGTAGTCAACCTCCAATCCGCGGCCACAACGTTAGCCGATGGCCCTTTAACTATGCAACGGTGGAGCGATACCATAAGTCATTCCGGCCGGTCTCGTCCCGCTTTCAACGCGGAACGTATCAGACAAGAGGGAGCTCGTTGGGTTAGTGGTGGGGTAGGGTCCGTCCAGATCGACACCGCCACATCTCCGGATAGTGTTTTCTTCTCAATGACTAGCGGGATTGCATATCAATTGCATAGGCAAGCTTTCTCCTCTATGGCTATCACGAACGGTGCTACTCCCGCCTACGTGATTAATCATCCGACAACGGCGTATCTAGCCGTCACCAATCTCAACCAGCTTACGGTGGATGCGGATGGCGATACTCTAACAGGTAGACATTACGCTTTGCGTGTGTATCTCTTCCAAGCCAGTGGGGATGACGGTGTTTCCCGGATGTTTATCAACCTCCCAACGGGTTCTTACGTAAGTTCGACGGGTGCCGAAGCTGATTCCAGTGCCTTCGATGTTAAGTCGATTCCGGAACAACTCCTAGGGGGAACCATTAACATTGGCCGAATCGTGTTGCGAAATAGCGGTGGCGGAAGTACGTATACTTTAACCGCATATCAATCTACTCTGGGGGAACTGGTGAACGCTACCGGTTCTGGTTCAGGTGCGGCAGCGCAGATCAGTAGCTTTGATGATGCGAATTTTTCCGTGTATGATGCAGACGATGCGACGCGGATCGGTGCGTTTGATCTTGGAAGCATTACGACCGGAAACACCCGGACCCTAACATGGCCGAATTCCAGTGGGCAAATGGTTCTAGGCACCGGAACGGCGAACACCATAACGAAATGGTCAAGCGACGGCGTATTAGCCGATAGTCTTCTCACGGATACCGGAACAAACGTAGGATTGGGAACTAATGATCCTCAGCAACGATTACATATCGTAGAGGATAAGGATGGTATTTCTACACTATGCTTACAGAATGATGGAGATGGTACGGCGAATGTCGTTGGCGCTCTGTTACAAGTGAAGAATAATCTTGGGTATTGGGCGGGTCTGGGTATCACTTCCACCGGTTCAACTATTCAAGCAAATTCCTTTTCCAATACGATGCATCTCTACAACCAAGGTTTTGCGGATTCGCTTTATACGGTGGATGGTGCGGAAGACCATGTTTGGTATACGGACCCGTTTGATACTCATGATTTCGGAGCTTTGTCGAATGAGGTTATGAGATTGACGTATGAGGGGAAACTAGGAATTGGCGACCCAACCCCCGATGCCGAACTTGACGTGAACGGCCATTGTATCATCGAGAGCAACCTAACCGTCAACGGCACGATCACCGGCATCAGCTACATTATCGCGACCAACACCACAACCGTGACCATCTCGGACGCCGTTACGGGGACGGGAACCGTCACGGTCCCAGACAATTGTGATATTGTAGACGCCTATGTCTACCCAACCGGGCTTGTGGAGTATGCGGGGACGTTTTCACGGCAGATGTTTAGTGGTACAGGGATGCTTCGCAAATGGCAACAAGGTAACACTAATGTCGCAGTATTCTCGACGGAAGTTTTGAATGACCTAATGCTAGTCAACTCCAATCAAGTAACGGTAGCCACCCCTGGTAACCTTGCTGAATGGGATTATATAGAAATAGTAGATCCAACCGGCGCAACTAATCAGACGTTCCTGATAACGAATGTGGTAGGTAGCGTGGCCTACCTTGAAGAGGATTCGCTTTATAGCTTCCCCAGCAACAGTTGGGTACGCTCCGCGACACCGCTTCTACCGTTGTCGGCGCGTCCTTGGATCGGTACATCGGTTGGGTTACGATTCGATATGTCTGCGACGACAACAAATGGGTTTGGTGTCGTGGTGCAGACCAAAAACCTCCAGTAGTAGAAGGGGAACAGGTGATGAAGAAGTTGAGTGTAGGAATCGGATGTGTAGTAGGTTGCTTGCTGATGACTGCGGCTATCAACGCGAATGCCGCGGACGAGAAACAGCGCGTAGCTCTCCAGGCGCAGACGTTCGCCGTGAATATGACCAAGACTATCAAAGATGCTAAACATCTCCGGGAAGTCTACTTTGATAATGGACATAACTCTGGCGGTGCGGATGTGATTGTAGATAGCGACATCTCGGATGTCGTGGACATGTCCGCGGCAGAGCTAGCTGCTCTGATCACGCTTATTGAGCAGTTAGAGAACTTCGTCAACAATGCGGCGGTTGCACAAGGGGATTATGGAAGTACTCTTTCCAAAGCGTACTACGCCAGAAAGTAAACAAATGCGTTACGTCTATCTAGTAACAGTTATAGTAGCACTGGTCGTCATCCCAGTGCTACCGGGCCTCAGTGGGGATGGTGACGCGCTTTTGATTGTGGATACTTCACAAGAAACGGCCAGAAGTTGCGCCACTGAACAGGATAGAGTCCTGACCAATGAGGCGACCCTTGCCACGGGGGATTGGTCTGGTAATTGGGATGGGACCAATATCACTATGCCTAACGATGGGCTGTTTCTGTTTGGGTTTTCGTCCTTGAATGCCGGGAACGGCGTGGATAGAGCGGGGGCGGTGTCCCAGTTCTCTTTGGATACCGGTATTGGTTTTTCGAATGTCGGAATATTAGGAGCAGGTAATCGGGGCTATCTACGCGACAATACACCAACGTTCTATTCGACGGATACCGTACGTTATCTTGGTTACTTGTCAACCGATGATGAAGTAAAGTTGCGTACAGGTACCCTACTGAATACTTCAGATAGATCTGGGAGCATAAACCATGACGCCGGTGACTCTAGAGGAATGTGGGCCGTTGATTTTGGTCAGACAAGGGATTATCTGATTGCTACGATTTCCTCGGCGGACGTAGGGTCGGGTCGCGCTGGTAATGCACAACCAGTAGATCTCGGGACGCCTACTGCACTTTCTGAAGGTACGTGGAAATCGATAACATGGGATACAACAGAAGACAGTAGTGGTACGACCATTACCCGCTCCGGCTCGAATTTTACAGTGACCGCAAACAGTAAAGTGTTGCTGAATGTAATGGCTCAAGGGGATAACAGCACCTTCGGCGACGGCGGGGATAGAATGGCCATGCTTCTTCGCGTGGATGTAGATGGGTCTCCATATTGTTACGCTACTGACTATGATCGAGGTCCGAACTTGGACGGTAATAATGGTTGTGCTCAGTTGATTGTTCCGATTGTTACGGGAGGCAGTAGTGTAGACGTTACGATGTGGTTTGTCGTTCACTCTTCAATTTCTGGTTTTGATTTCAACTGTCAAGATGCCTGTGCTTCCTTTGTGGACATTAGCGATAATGATGTGGTGATTTTGGGGAAGACCGATGCTGACGTTGGTATCGATTCTTCCACAATAACAGATATCTCGTGGCCTGTTGCTGATGAAATTCAAGTGGATACTTCTTTTTCACATCCGGTAGGTAATCTAACACGCATAGAGAATAATGCGGCGGCACAGTTCTACATCCTCACGGGATTTACTATCACTTCAGATAGGGATGCTACTGGTGCTCGGATTTATCCGTGTGCTTCCTTATCAAAGAATGGCGTAGATTGTGATTCGTGCGTGTCTGGAGCGTATTCCAGGGGGGACGATAATTCCGTAAATGGCTCTGTTGAACTCGCGAGTATGAGCCATGCTACTGTTATGCAACTGGGCTCGTCCGATTATGTAGAATGCGGCGTCTTCAATCCGGATAACGTCAGTGATGATAGTATGATCAATTTCACTGATGGTGCGGCTGGATATTTCTGGGCTGTACGGTTGGATGCTGATGCTGTTACACCTTCAGACACACGGCCTCCATGGATTCGCTTCTTGACGATACCTGATGGCCGGGATGCGAATATTGTAGGTGGTAGAGAGTCTTGGAGTCTGTTCTAGTACATAGAGGGAAAGGGGACTATGAGGTGACGAACAAGGAACACAACGAAATAAGTAAGCTAGTCGGACGTCTTGAAGCGGTGACCGACATGCAAGAGAAACGAGGGGACAGGTTCTCGGAGGATATCAGGAGGATAGATTCCGAAGGGCCTTTGAAGTGTGCAGTTGGAGAGGGTCTATGGAAAAGAGTCAACGAACTAGGGAAAGACGTTGCCTCCTTTCCACAGGTTGTCGAAGAGAAGGTGGAGTCTGCCGTGGCTAAAGCTATGGACTCCACCTTGGTTCCCTTGAGTTGTGGGAACCTGTTCAAAGTCAAAGTCCCTGCGAGTCAAGTAATGGTTGTGATAATGAGTCTCATTTTCGCTGCCGCCAGTATTTGCTTTGCCATTGTGATGACAAGACAGATTGATGAAGTAAAGGGACTTCTTCCAGATGTAGGAAATACGGAGACTGTCAACAATGAGCGTACCACTGATACAGATAGCCCCAGAATGGGGAGTTAACTACCGGCCGGGGTACATAGGGTTTGAGGGTACTTCCAGAAGTCCGGTCCATGTTGGTATATGTTGGTTCACCCGACACCAGCAATTTCGAGATGCGAAGGTGTCACATGTCTTCATCGTTCTAGATGAGGACCTTTGTTCCGAAGCCCACATCAAAGATGGTGTTTGTGAGAGAGGACTTGCAGAACGGTTTGCCGATCCGCGTAAAAAGATATTCTTCAGAAAGCCGCGTGGGTGGACTCCGGAACTCGGTCAAGCCATTGTAGACACGGCGCACAAATACAAAGGTGCGGCATATGATACCAAGCTGATCGCGGCACATGCCGCCGCGGGTACATGGTTGGGACGTACCATGAAAGTGGACACCTTTCTACCCGAGCAAATGAATGATCCCGAGAAATTCATTTGCTCCGAGTGGGGGGCGCGTGCTTTGGATGAGCAGAAGTCTTTAGCGGATAAGGGGATTCTTGCCAGACACGAATCTGTTATCACACCGGCCCTCCTCTTCCGTTGCAACACCATCTTCCACAGGTATAGATACGTAATAGATCCAAGGAGTTGAGCACATGAAAAGACGTGAAGACATAACTAAAGAGATGGTAAAGAAAACCCTTGAGCAAAATGGAGGGAATATCACCAAAGCCGCAAAGGAATTAGGGTGCCATAAGGGGTTAATCTATAACCGCCTTAGGGAGACCGGTGTTTCTAGGAAAAAGCCCGTACAATCAAAGCCACGACGTGCCACGCAGAAAAAAACGGGGTGGGAACCGGGATCTTCTGATGGAACTATCGACAGAGAGCGGGCAAGCTTGCAGTATTCCGGGAAAAATCGAACGGCTTACTGCATTCGGCAAGCGGTCAAGGATCTGGAACCCAACAACCTAAAGGAAGAGAATGAGTTTCAAGTCATGGCGCACGGCAAGCATGAAATGTCCTTTGACTCAGAGCGCTGGGCGGAGGTGTCCGTGTTAGATGAGTTCCAGAAAAACAGCTTCGTGACGGAAGAGGGCTTCCGGATTTGGGGCCATTGTGATGATGTGACGTGGGCATTGGAGGGGGGGATTGATGGGGCCTTGTCCATTGGTGAATGGTTGAAGAACAAAGGGGGTCAGTGATGGCAACACGCAACCAAATGAAAGACAGGCATGAGAAGAAAGGACCCGCCATTGCCAGTGAAGAGTACTCTGAGCACATGGGGAGGATGGAGATTGTTTCTGATAAACCTCTGAGCATGGAGGAGATAAAAGGGTGGTTGACGTTTGACCGCACGAAGTGGAGAATAGCCAAGATCAAGAGCGGGGCAAATCAAGTTACCATGAGACTTCGTCAGGGGACGGAGATCATTAGACAAGGTGATGCTGTTGTCCATACGAAGCGGAATCCGGACATTCCCAAGAAGGCTTGGAACTACCATTGGTCTGTAGAGTTAAAGCCCCTTACCCCTGGACAGTCCCTAGGTATGGAGCTTCTGACGGCGTTGAAGGACAAGTCCCTTGTTATTCCTCCTGTAAAACGGACAAGAACCCCCCGCCGTGGAGAACCTAAGCGTGCCATCGAATTTGGTTTCCCTGATGCTCATATCGGGATGCGTTGCTACAGCAAATCAGGTTGTGGGGACTACTCCCCCGAAACGGCCGTTAAACTGGTGAGGGAATGCAGAACCCGGCTCATATCCGAAGCCGTAGACAGGTACGGTCCCTTTGAAGAGGTGTTGTATTTCTTCGGTAACGATTGGAGCCATGTTGACAATGGACAGGGGACCACCACTCGGGGAACGAACCAGCCAGGATCAGATGACAATCTACACGCCTATAGGATCGCGGCAGAGTTGGCTGTTGAAAACGTTATGGCTATGCGGGAGATTGCCCCTGTGAAGGTCTATGTGATCCCCGGGAACCATGATGAGTATACCGCATTCACGTTGGGTATGTACCTTTCCGGGTTCTTCCACAACACCTCAGATGTCACAGTGTATGACGATCCCTCCACATATAAGATCTGGCATTATGGGACTTCGCTGATTGGAGGGGAACATGGGCACAGTCTGAAAGATCCCAAACGTCTTGCGGGGCTTATGGCAAATGAGACTAGGAATAAGGGCTGGGCGGATGCGGAATTTTGCGAGTGGCATTTAGCAGATCAACACCGCAAAGGATCCGCCCGCCCGGCTTTCCTTGAGGAGCAAGGTGTAGGTGTTGAGTGGTTACCAAGTGTTGTCGTATCTAACCGGTGGGCTAAGGGGAAGGGTTTCTCTTGGCAACGTAGAGGGGCCGTGGCTTTTGTTTATGATAAGGAAGCCGGTCCTATCGCGCGGCTACAGGTAAACATCAAACCAGGAACAAACGAAGTACTCTAAGTTTACAGACACAGAAAGCCCGTCACTAGATCAGGTATCCGGTGACGGGCTTTTCTTTTCAGCCGTGTAATGGGTTTTAAGGTTTGAAGTGAAATACAGGTACACACCGAAGAACTGAAAGAAGATCCTGCGTCCCCAAAAATATAGAACAACACATGGTACGCAGTCCTTTTCCATTTCCTTCAGAATCTCGTCTCCATCACCCATCGAACAGCATTCAATTTCAGCACCAGATATATCAACCACGGATTCATATTTCATTCTCCTTTTCTTCTTGTAATAGATCTCTTGCCACTGTAAACGAGCCTTCTGTACTTGGGCGGGTTTGGTCCCGTAAGTCCTCCCAACCTCCTTCTTTTTCTGGTTTCATTATGTTGATATCCTCAACGGCACACCCCTGTCCTTTAAAGTAAATCATTCCCTTACTGAAGAAAGTCTTCTTATACTTTCTGATCCTTAGACTATATTGTGCATAACATTGTCTCAATAAGGTTTGTAGTTTCATGTCAGCTAGTGCCGCATCTATTTTTTCCACAGCATCACTGTGATAATAATAGGTGCCCCTTGTTTTCGGAACGGGACAACTGTGTGCAGCTAGAGGAATCCCAAGATAACGTCCCGCATCTTCCACCACAGGGATGACGCTCTCTTTCATCGTGGCAAAGTCCACTATATAGCAGCGCCTCCATTCTAAGGCCTTACAAAACTGAAAGTAGCGTGTAAGGTAGTCAACGACACTACCCCCATACCGGCATAGCGTGGAGCGCATAGCATCATAAGGGTCTCTCAGAATCACAATGGTAGGGATCCTCCAATCATCGGCCATAGTGATGTTTAGTGGGTCATGTGTATGGTGGCTGAGTACTAGCTGCTGATTCCAGTACTGGATGTATCGGACCAGGAAGGTATTACCGCATCCCATAGGACCATCAACAACAAGGTCATGTCTCTTTGTAACATAATGCCCACCTATACCGCTAACCTGATGGAGCAAAGGGAAGACCGTGTGACGGAACAACTCAATGCATCCATTTCGAAAGAGTTTGGTCCAAGGCTTATTCTTGTACCACGGTTTTATTGATAGCTCAGTTATCATTGTTACCCCCGACAAGCAGGCACATAGGCCACGATTACAATACCCTGACTCAGTCTTGGGAAGATCCGGGTGAATGGACGGAAGGTAGGGTGTGACTCGTAGAATCCAATCTCGTCAATCACAAGTCCTCTTCGCTTACACATTACTGTGGCCGTTCCCGCATTACACATCTCAATATGTTGGGCACTGATCTCTTGGTCATCCGCCCGCTCCGGATCAAAGATGTTCAAGAGGAGCTTCCCAATACTTCCCCCATTCGGAAGGGTTATATATACTCTTCGACAGGGGTACTTCTTCACGATCTGATCAAGGACGAATGAAGGACTGTCCAAATGCTCCAGAACATCACAGCATGTTATGACCTGCACTCCCTCTATGATGGGCAACGGTGTCTTGTTCAAGTCGTGCTGGTGTATAACTCCGTTGTGAAATGTCCTACTTTCCTTCTGGATGTCCAGCCCATCCCATCTACGGCTGTAGCTGGTCAGTATCTCCGTTTCGATATCAGACACATCCGATCCGGAAGGACCAAGGGACAGTACATGTTGGAACTTTACAAAGGGTAGCATCCTCTCATATCGCGTTGCATAGCACTTTGACCTCATCACTTGCTCCTCCATATCACTTGCATCTTCGGGTGGTCCTTCAAGTCCACCCACTTGACATACCGTGAAGCCACATAGGAAGTCGTCATAAGATGAATACCTAGTAGTAGAATGACTATGAAACGATCAGATAGCCGTCCCACTATAATACCCATCCCAGCTAACACAGCTAAACATATATTCACCAGGGACAACCACTTCACAGGTCCCCGTATCATATTCAAGAATGGTATTCTCACCACGATATGATACACACCACCCCATCTTCCCAAAGCCAACCATAGGAATAGAGCACCCATAATCAAAAATCCGTACAGGAGAATGACCTTATCTATAGGCAGACTCTTTCGGGATCTAATGGCGATAAGAACACATAGGAGAGGAAAGAGTCCTATGTATATACTGTGCTGCCGTAAGTGAACATTCCACGTCCCCATCCTGCCCGTATACTTCAGTTGTGGATGAACGTTCTCCACACCGTGAGCGAAAGGAAGAACCACATCCACCAGTTCCCCCGCTTCCAGACTCCATGATGTACAGAAATCATACGTACTCATCTCAGTCTGTGCTAGCTGCCTGCGTCTCCGTGCGGTTGTCTTTTCCAGTCCCTCCCATTTCGTTTGCAACAGAATCACTGCCAAACAGAGACCCAAAGTAAACGGTATCCACAGCTTAACAGACGTGCCCACCTTAAATCTACGGAACAGGGAGATCACTAGGAGCAGTCCGATGTACCCACACGCACCAAGCGCTCCTATATCGGGATTGTTAAGAAACAAACTACTCACGGCAACCATTGGAATGAGGAGTGCCGTTAGTGGATGTCCATCCCGGAGGGTCATAATCACCAACCAGAACCCCAAGACAACAAAGGGCATTGTCGCAAAGACTCCCACATGTCCCGCGGAGAACAAGGTCAGAGGGTAGCCCGCGAAAGCAAAGCAACAGGCCCCTACTACCAGCCCCAAGATGGTACTACTATCATGAGAGACCTTAAATCGCATCGTGTGTAGGATTCCGATGATCATGGAAGAGGATACCCAATGCAACAAAGCATAACACCAGTTATGCCATAAGACAGACTCCCGCTCCATCAAAGGATTGTCCGGTGTCACAAGGACGTGATCGGAATGTCCCACCAATGGAAGAAAGATCCACAACATGATAACCCAATAGAGTAGGGAGAAGATTCCCCAAGCGATAAGTGTTCGTTTGATATGTCTCATAGTCTATACGTCCTCTGAAGAAGCGGAAGCTTCCGCTTCTTCATTGTCCTCCTATTCTTACCTGGCTTACCCCGTCCTTCTTTTTCACATGGATCACACGATCAGCACACTCCACTAGAGAGCTATCGTGAGTAACCATGATCACCTGTATCTGCAATTTCTGACTCAACTCCTTCAACATGGTTGATGTTTTTTCCCGCAGTCCCCGGGACACAAACCTGAATGGCTCATCCAGTATCAACACGTTCCGACGTTGAGGCTGGTGAAGAAACCACAACGCGACCCGGAGAGCGAAAGAGGCGACATCTACCGGTCCACCCCCGCTAGACTTCATAGGATTCAACCTCTCATCACTCCCAGAACGTCCAAATGATAGCGTGGCTTCGCTCCTGCCGCGTTTTGGGATGAAATCTAGATACATTGTATAGGGTTGGGGGAATACGGACGACATAGCTAACGTGGCAATGTCCGTCAAATGAAACTGGAGGAACTCCTGCGTGCTTTTCGCTGCCGTTTGAATGTACCGTTGCGCCTCCTTTGCGCACTGGTGTTTCTTTTTCAGGGTCTTGATCCTACTCCGGGATCGTTTGATGTTCTTCTCTAGTACATCTCGCTGCCCCTTAAGTCGTTCGAGTTTGTTCCGCCAATCAGCCATCACACAGCCCTTCCGATATTCAGTTCTTCCATAGCTGTTTCAATGGAACGGAGATCACTCTTGAGACGTTCTCTCTCTTTCCTCAACCCTTCTATACGTTCGTGGGCCTCTTTCAGAGTCTCCACCCCATACTTCTTCTTGAGTTGACGAATGGCTTCTTTCAATAATGTTTTCTGTTTGGTCTGTTGTTCTTCCATGCTTTTCAACTTAGACCACATCCGGACTTTATGATTCATCAACTGCCTCCCATATCAGACTCTCTGTTTCGGGATCCAAAACCTCCGCAGTACTTAGGAGATTTCGAAGATTCGTTTCAAAGTCGGGACCCTTCAAATTTCCCATACTGTTGATTTTGTTCAGAAGGTCTTTCAGTTGTTGGGTGTTTTTCTTCAAATGGGAAAGAGTTTCAATGTACTCTTTGCAAATGGGATTTTTCGGAAGGGGAACAGGTACAAACTCCACAGACCGATCCTCAGCAAACCACAAGTACACCCCTCCAACATGCTTATCCTGATCGGCGGTCATTGGGAGGAGGGACCCGGGATTCACTAGAATCTTCTTACCCTTCTCAACCACAAAGCGCTTATGATTATCTCCTGTAACGATTAGGTCACAGTCCCCTGCCCATTTCATAACCTTAGAAGCGGAGGGGGCTTTGCATCCGGGAAAGGGTCGCTTACCTTTCCACACCATTTTATGCATCACCAAAACACGGGGCCTGTCCCACTCACAGTCCCATACAGGACGACTATGAGTGTCCCCCCAACTTATACCCATCCATTCAAAAATGAAAGGGGGTTCATAGAGCACCTCTGTTAGTCTGGACAAGATCTGCAATCGCTTCGCGGCCACAAGTACAGCCATGCCTGACTTCGAAAACATATCTATGTTGTGTTGGGGCAGGTCATGCTGCCCGGCAACTGCATATAGGTTAGCAGGAAGAGAGTTAATCGCCGTTGTGAGAAGCCATGGAGATGGTTTCCAGTGATGGAACAAGTCCCCCGCACAAAGGACGGGGCATCCATGTCTTTTTTGCAAATCCTGTAAGAAGAGAAGGGCCTGAAGTTGAGCCTCCCCATAGTCAACTCCCCATGCCAAAGGCTGATCATCCCTCAAATGGATATCTGAACACAGAATTGCCGTTGCCTTTTTCATTCTATCTCACCTCCACAGATCGGACACACTGTCCCTAGTTCCTCTCTGATCTTTTCTATTTCTTCAGAACGCTTATTGATACCCGCTTTCAGTCCCTCAATGTTTACCAGTTCCTCTTCCAAACAGGGGAGCGTGTCATCATTAAGTGATGCTTCAATACGCTCCTGTTTCTCTAGGCACTCACGCAAGACATTCGCGTCACTTGTGCGTACCATATTCAGCTTATGGTTTCGGATCTCTTCCACAAGATCTTCTATGCCTGTCAGATCTTCCTCTATGGCTACACATTCCTTAGTCTTCTTCTCCCACAATTCTACAAGGGATTCCAATTCATCAAGACTGGAGAAGTGTTTCAGTTGTTCCTTAAGATCTTTAAGAGTTTCTTTCTCACTCTCCAGCGTCCGCATTAGGCTCTTTTCCTTTTGGTTGATCGCAGTTGTGCTCCTGTCGATCACATCCAGGTTGACAGCCTTGTTGAGTATTCGTGATACTTGTCCCGCGGATTCCGTGAGTAAGAAGTGAGGGTCAAATTGCAGTTGATAGTTGAGACTGTCCATATTGACCGCATTTGCAATTTCTTCGGGTACCTTGTCCCTGAAGGCGGCGAACTCCACATCATCCAATTGGTACAGGTTCCCAGTCTTACCCTTACGTGTGCGCGTAATTGTGGTACCCTCTTTCAGCACCACCGTGGCTTCTGTGGTCTTGGTCCCGTGTCTACAGAAACCGGAACCGGGAATACCATTCTGAAGACACCACAACAGGCTTCGGACTACGGCCGACTTACCCGCATCGGATTCCCCAATGATCGCATTGACGCCGGGATGAAACCTAAACAGGCTATCCTCATGTGACTCAAAGTTGGTCAGCGTGAGTGAACGGATCACTGGTATTGCTCCAGGAAGGTTCTATCTTTCCAAAACACATGATCCTCATTCAAACGAGGGTCGCCATGAAGTATAGGTTCGGCCTTGGTCCGCCATCTGATTAACAGCCCACCCGAATTGACCCAATCCCTATAGGTTTCTGATAGTGACATGTACTCTCGTTTGTTTGGACGGTACCATTCCCATTCCGGTTTGGTGTCTTCCGGATAGGGAGTGGGGTAGTACTCCCCACTGCTTGAAGCCTGTAGGTTACACAGCTTCTTTCCGCAAGCTATGTTTTTCAAGGTGATTCCAACATCCACATCCACGCTAACGGTAACATGCTTCTTTGGGCAAACATACATCATGATTCTGGGAAGATCGTCTCCCGGTCGGCTTGTGAACTGATCATTGAGCTTCATCCGTAACCTCCATACCTTCGACATCCTCTACATAGAGATCACATTCTCTTGTTGATACAAGGCCCTTCTCTTTGACTTTTTCAGGTAGCTTCGCCTTGATCCATCTGAAAATATAGTCAGTAATGCTTTTGGCAAAGCCCATATCCGGTGTGAAACCGTCTGGCGTTGATCGCGTGTGCGCAAACTTTCGTTCGAGCTCATCTATCGTCAAACCATTCTGGAACAACAGACTCACTGCGATTCCCAGTGCATCATAGGCTCCTCCCAAAGCGGAACCCTCCCGATCTATTTTGATGAACAACTCACCCGGACGGCCGTCCGGATATAGCCCCACAGTGAAAGATAACTCCACTTCCCGACGTTCCCCCCTATCATAAGGGTCCCACTGAAACGTTACTGAGTGTGTGACCGCGTGTCTGTTTCCAGGTAACCTTTCTCTCTCAACCATTACCAACCCCTTTCCATTCCCATTCTTCTCGCCAGTTCTGCAAGTAATAGAGCATCTGCATTCCAATGAAAGATATCTGCACCAGGGAAAAGCCTGCGTGCTGTATCCTTGGTGATGTTCTTGTTTCCTTTCGTTCTGCAATTGAGAACCCGTTGCCACTTAGAGGGCGTGATAAACTCATGACGAATCCGGCATATCGCAATAGCCATTTTCATGGCCCCAAAGGCATCACCGAATTTGAACGATGAAGCTACTCCTTGTTTAGGCATTGAGTGCACGCTCTCGATAAGGGCAAAAGATATTTTCTTGCGGTACGGAAGAAGACTAGCTCCTATCTCAGCATAGGTTGTGTTGAAGCGGATCAGATCCACAATACCCCCGCTCCTATGGACAAGGGCCATGCATCCCGATTTTCCAGGATCTCCCCCTAAGAATATGTTCTTAATCATGAGATACCTTCCTTCCAAGGTTTCCAAGTACACTATGTGTTCCTGCCACGGTACAAAAGTCACGGCCAAGGATTCTACTAAGTTCCCCAATCCCTTCCTTCTCCTTACTCACCTCGAAGGAGTATTCCTTCAAGAAAGTCAACACCATCTTGCACGTTTCAATTTGGGCCTTACTTTCTTCTATTGCTGCTTTCGCTTGTTCCACCTTTGCAGCAAGATGTTCATGGAATACTGTACGTTTTTGGTGGGCATGGGATATCCGTTTGGACACCTTATTTAGATTCGTCACACGATCTTTGTTGGTCTTGATTTGTTTCCGGTGTGTTGTGATGGCGACCTTAACGTGTCGCCTCATCTTCTCAAAGATGTCTATGTATTCCCATTCTTCCGGAAGCAAACCGGATAAAAGTATTTCATCAAACAGTGCAATCACACCGTCACTAAACCGGGATGAATCACCATCTTGTCCAGTTTCATCATAAACCGTTCGCTTTGCTGGATCTATGAGAGTGTCATAAGCGTGTTGTACCTTTTGAAACATTTCAGGATCCCCTCCCTTGTCAGGATGGTGCACCCCCGCGAGCTTCCTATAGGCCCACTTGATCTCTTTTTCTGTGGCTGTGGGAGGGATACCTAATACGTCATATAGGTTTTCAGTCATCAGCAGCGTCTCCTTTTCTTGATTCTCTTTCTGACGGGGCTTTCATCAAAATTCGCTTCAAAGAGATCCTGCCACCGTACCAAAACGCGCTCGTCAAGAAAGGACATGAACCCCAATTTCTCAAAGACCTTTTTCAAGCGTCCCATATGAAAGTTGTTTGCCGTTAGCTCTGGCTCCTGTGTCTTCTCATGTGGGAGTTTGATAAGCCTCTGGTTCAGTTGCACAGGACGTTCATCAATCATATCGCGCATACTGAAAAAGTCATTGATGTCCTTGTACCGTTTGCTTCCCGACTTCAGTTCCCCCCGTAGATACTTGAGCGCTGTTTGCTCCCCCACTCCTTTCACACCGGGCACCGTGTCTGATTTGCATCCTGCGATCATCTTCATATCCGCCCATGCCCTTGGCTCAATACCGTATTCCTTCAGGAACCGCTTGCGTGTGAGTACCTTCCTTTTCACTGGGTTGTAGAATCTGACATTGTTCCGGATAAGCTGGTATAGGTCCTGATCCGAAGAGATGATCATGAAATCCCCTAGCTTTCCAAGGGCCACAGCCGCGATCATATCATCACTCTCTAGACCTGCCTGGATCAGGTTGTTCCTGAAACCAATCTTCGGAAGGATCTTTCGCCGTAACATCTTCAACTGTGTAGCCATGATCCTACGTTCTTCTTCCTGGCCTTCCGTCCGCGGTCTGTTCTTGTAACCTGGAAACTGTTTCTTTCTCCATGAGTGTTTGGAATCCCAGCAAAACACAATATCATTCGTTTGGAACTTGTGCCCCAAATCCAGAACCCTGCTAAGAAAACCATAGATAACTCCAGTCCTCATATTATCATGTGATAACTCCCCAAGGGAATACAGAGACTGGTAGCCTAGAAAACCACAGTCAATCAACAATGTTCTATCGTCCACCATACTTCTTCTTCCTGTTGAGTTTGAGTTTGTTCTCAATGCTACGCCATGTCTTTGTGACCAGCTTCCTAAGATCTGTTTCTAAATTGTTTTCCTCAATATGGCTTACAAGTTTGGAGAGTGTGGCCGTGATGAAAGGGGCGTCTGTATGAATCTTCTGTCCCGTCTTCCGCCACACCCCCTCTTTGATGAGAAAATCAATACAGGCTCCCACATCATCCACACCATAATCGTAGAAGATTGGAAAGAGTACTTCCCGGATCTTCCCGGTAAGCTTGTTCTTCGTGATCTTGGCCTTGCATATGATCCCGATTACCCGACCAGACCGGCGTATCTTCTCCTTTACCGCCATCCATATCTCCAGTGTGGCATAGAACTTGAGAGCACGTCCCCCAGAGCGTGTCTTTTTTGAGAACGTCATCGGGTTTATATCATCCCGTGTTTGGGATATGATCACCAGGAGTGAGTTTGTTTTGTCAAGTTCTCTAATCACCTGTCGGAGAATTTGGGAAAGTTTCTTCGGTTTGGACATACCATAGGATCCGCTTACTTCCTTTCCGGCTTCCCTGGCCTTCATCTCTTTCGTCGCTTGTCTCTTATCATCCTCACTGTCCAAAGCATCCAGGGAATCCAAGATGTAAATGAAAGGACGACCCTCCTTAATGAGTGCATGAACGTGTGTTTGAAAATCCTCTATGGTGTCTGAATAGATCGGGTTCCCTTCCTCGTCCTGACCACCAGGGGCCTCCATCTTTTCGGCTAGCTCCCCACCAAAGAGATAACTTAGATCGAATGACATTGCCGCTTCCGGATCATCATACACCACGCGGTGATTCTTGAAACGTTTGGAGTAAACAGCTTCGGCTATCAGGGACAACGCTAGTATCGATTTACCGGAGCTACTATCACCAATAACATTGACCATTCGTCGGAGGGGGAATCCACCATAACCTTGATCAGAGCACGCCAGATTTAGGATCGTTGCCCCTGTGTGCACGAGTTCCTTTTTGATTAGGGTATCCTTTTCCTCCACATCCTTCTTCGCTTGGGTTTTGACTTGTGCGGCAACGTCTTTGATAAGCTCTTTCTTGCGTGGCATTGTCTCTCCTAGATGAGGGGAGGGGGCTTCGGTAGTAACCCCCTCCCCGTAATGTTCGCTCGGTGGTCGCTACCGGCGAACGTATGGGGGTCTAGTCGTCATCATCATCGTCATCCCAGAAGGCGTCATCATCATCGTCATCGTCATCATCTTCGTCTTCTGGAGGCTCTTCCTTCTTTTTGCGGGATGTTGTTTTCTTCGACGTTGACTTGCGAGAGGTGCGCTTCTTAGGCTTCTCCTCCGGCTCATCCTCGTCATCCTCATCCTCGTCATCATCTTCTTCGTCGTTTTCTTCCTCTACCGGAGGCTTCTTGCTGCGACTTTTACGCTTGGGGGCCGTCTTACGCTTCGGCTTTGGTTTCTCCTCGGGCTCCTCATCGTCATCGTCATCATCGTCTTCTAGTAAGTCCTCATCATCATCCTCGTCATCTTCATCATCCTCGTCTTTCGGAGGAGGAGGACTCTTCTTTGCTCGCTTCTTCTTGGCTGGAGGGGCGTCCTCTTCATCATCCTCTTCTTCATCATCGCCCACAGCACCATTCATGAGTGCGTCAAGCTGATCATAGGTCATGACATTCAGGATCGATGTAAGATCGTGCGTCTCTTCCAGGATGGTCTCATCCATATCATCCCGATCAACAAAGTCGATCTTCGAAGCGGCAAGGTAGGTATACCCACCACCCGACGCATCCTTGAAACGAACCTTGAGCGTCTTACCATCAACGATGTCAAAGAAGCCCATGTTCTCCTCGGTGTCCTCCATTTCGAGCTCTTCCATAAGGAGGAGCCCAAAGTTGTAGTTGGAGAACTCGAAGATCTTGACCCCTTCCTCGCCCCGAATACGGACGTTGAAGATCTGTCGTTCTTTGGGACGAAGAGCCTTGACTACTTCCTCACTTGCGTGCTCATCCTTACGAAGAGCATTGTACTCCTCACAGATCGGGCAACGCTTACCAAACGTCTTGAGAGGACAGACAACCGTCTTCTCATCCGTACCCACTCCACGGTGGATGAAGAAGGTCATCTCATACCAAATCTCGTCCTGCTCAACAGCACTGTAGTTGTCCGTCCCAACACGGAACGGAAGGATATCAACATAGTATGTCCCCTTCTTCTGGGGCTTCCAGAACTCGGCACCCTTGGGAGCTCTAATGGTGGACGTACCACCTTCACGCTCTTGCGCCTTTTGCCGGGTTCGTTCCCGTACTCGATCTCGGTTGACAAGGCCCTTATTCTTCGTCCTACGTTTTCTTCCTGGCATAGTTATTCTCCTTTGCTGTGCTTCGCTTTCCATTCGTCGTATGCTCTGAGTCCCCCAGCACAGATCATCTTACTACCAAGATACAGTCCTACCAGTATTAGGAAACCCCCAACACACCAGACTATACCCTTGATTAACAGACTCATGCTTTCACCTTCTTTTTAATTCTCGCATTGACGCTAATCTTTCTTTGCGCAACCTCCTCTTTTATGTTACGGGGCATCCGCGGTCCGGCGAAGTACTCCATTTGCAGAAGTCCGCACAAACCTTCTAATGCTGCTCGTCTCTGGTGACATGCCGATACGGCCAATCGTAAGAGTTCCGCCGTATGTTGTGCACGTACCAGATCATCTTTTGCCGCAATGTACTTTTCATCTGTTCTGTAATATGCTTCCACTTTGGGATCACTGCAACGCACACCTTTTCCCAAATACCTTTCTGGGGACTTGCTTACCTTTAGGACGATCTCAGACCGAACAACCTTGACACGCTCATGTAACCGGCGCACCCTGGTTTCTGCCTTGGCTGAAAGTCTGGCATACTTCGCGAAGATCGCGGCTTGTTCCGTCCACGCCACGTCTAGCGCATCCGGATCCAAAACCATGTCGTCCTCAAAGTTGATCTTGGCCATGGCTAGTACTCCACTCCTGACCCATGTACAACCTCGTACGCTGCGAGTGTCAATCCCGGTTTCCCACTATGAAATACCGGTTCAATAAACGCTTCCAGCACTGCGGCCGCAGTCGCGGACCCTGCTCGTAGGAGTGTAGATTGTGCATAGCTTAGTATGATACGTCGTACCGTCTCAGGATCCTCATCTAGTTCCTTCAGGATTTTTGCAACCTGCTTCCATGAGCTTTGATTAATCAATGCC